>Ga0315298_1000088_pt1:0-132500 | contig 171754 bp, 149 predicted proteins | sample WHS_1_MG_FD_203077 | JGI IMG/M metagenome (GOLD analysis project Ga0315298, IMG submission 203077) | Extremophilic microbial mat communities from Washburn Hot Springs, YNP, Wyoming, USA - WHS_1_MG | ecosystem: Environmental > Aquatic > Thermal springs > Hot (42-90C) | place: USA...
TCTTCTCCATACCCCGCACCACCTCATTCAAATCCAAAACCCTAAACTCCATCACCTGCCTGCGACTAAAAGCCAATAACTGCCGCGTTAAATTAGCCGCCTTATCCGCCGCCTTGTCCACCTCCTCTAAAGCACTCCGCAAAGGATCACCCTCCGCCAACTGCAACAAAGCCAACTGACTATATGCCTTTATCACCGTCAACAAATTATTAAAATCATGCGCCACACCCCCAGCTAACTGCCCAATCGCCTCCATCTTCTGCGCCTGCTGAAATTGCTCCTCCAAACGTTTGCGCTCCGTAATATCCCTCTGAATGGTAATCGAATGCAATATCTCCCCATTTCTGCCTCTCACCGCCGCCGCACTCAAAAGCACCACCCGTCGCTCCCCTCCCTTAGTAATTACCTCCATCTCCACCTCTTTAAGCTCCCCTGTGCGCCGCCAAATCTCCAAATTCTCCTCCACCTGCGCATAATACTCCGGAGCATAAATTACCGTAATCGGCTTGCCAACCAACTCCTCCTTCTCATAACCCAAAGCCAAAAGGGCGGTCTTATTCACATCCAAAATAATCTTCTCCGGAGATACCATATAACAATATACCGGAGCATGCTCAAAAAACTCCCTAAACTTCCTCTCCGATAAACGCAAAGCCTCCTCAGTCCTCTTTGACTCGGTTACATCAAAGGCCGTCCCCATCACTACCGGCTCGGCCACTCCTTCGACCCGCAAAGTATTAAAATACTCCCAAAACCTCTTCTCCCCAGAAGCGGTCTGCACCACCATCACCCCTTTAGCTGATCCTTTATTCCGCACGGCCCCTAAATAATCAGCAAATCCATCCCTCACTTCCGGAGCTAAAATATCACGAATATTCATCTGCAAAAGCTTATTCTTATCAATACCCAAGACCTGCGCTGCCCATTCATTTACGGAAATAATTTTCCCTTCCAAATCGTGTGTACAGATCATCGCCTTACTGCACTCCACTAAATTCCGGTAGCGCGCCTCTCTTTCTTTTAATTCTTCTTCCATCTTTTTTCGTTCCGTAATATCCCAATCAATCCCACTCCACCGGATAGGTCGGCCCTTTTCATCACGCTGAATTTTTCCCCGTGAATGAATCCAACGGATACTCCCATCCTTATGATGGATGCGATATTCCACTTCATGAATTTCTTTCCGACCTTCCAGATGGTCCTGAGCAGATTTTTTAACCAACTCTAAATCCTCGGGATGAATCCGCGAGTGCCAAGCTGAAACCGAGTTAGGAAATTCCTCATCCCGAAAACCAATAAATTCTTTTAACCGTGGAGAAATATAGATCTCATCAGGAATTTGGTAAGGATCATTAAGGTCAAATTTAAGATCCCAAAGGCCAGCATTGGATCCTGAAATAGCCAGTTCGAGTTTTTCTTGGCTCTCTTTGAGTCTATCTTCTATCTCTTTTGCTTTAATGACGAAAGGACATTTTTCTCCGATGATTACATCAATCTCTCCCGAACGGATGGCTCGTAAGGTCTCTTCGGCCTGAGTCAGCCGGGTTTCTAATTCTTCATAAGTTGGTCTCTTCCTTTTCATTCATCCTCCTTAGTTTTAGCTAACCCTAAAACATCCAAGATTTTTTGAGGATCATTTAGAGACCCCACAATTTTAGTTTGGATCGGCGGGGATAAAATAACTAAGGTGGGAGCAAAGAAAATTTCATTCGTTAGAGCAGCTTTATAATCCTTCAAGACGTCAATTATCTCTATCTTATGCTGCCCCGGCAGATATCTGGTACAAATTTGGTGGAGAGTCTCTTGGGCTTTACGAGAATTAATTTCATCTCCCGCCACAAAAAGTCTAAAATGGTAATGCGCTGGGGAACGCGGTTTATCTGATATTCTTTCTTTCTTCATTTTTTACCCCTTGCTGCCTTTGTTCAAAATAATCTTACCTTTTTGAGGCGATTTCTCAGTCAAGAATTTTGAAACCATCATCTTTAATCATGAATTTCCGGATTTGGTTTGAATGCCCGGAGCCGCGGCATTTCAAAATTTGAATTAGCCGGTTTATCTCTTTTTCTCCCTGAATATAAGAAAGAAAAATGACTGTATCGACCATTGATGATATGCCATTACCTGAAATCTCAATTTGGGATTTAGTCCCGGTAGTCTGATTAGTTAAGATACTGGTAATCCCTCTTTCTTTAAGAAAATTCAAAAAACGCATCAAAAAGTCAAAAGAAGCTTCTTTGCCCGCCATTCTTTCACAGGCAGAGATAGCATCTATAATCACATGCTGGGGCTTCATCTCTTCCACAAGATCAATCAATTTAATTAAATGTTCTTCAACCCCCGTAGCCTCTGGCATTGCTCCCATAATCTTCAAGTTCCCAGCTTGTTCAAAGGGTTCTAAAAAAACGCCGGCACTGGTCACATTATGAATCAGGGCGGCAGGTGATTCTTCAAAGCTGACATAAAGCACCTTCTCCCCTGCCTGACAAACTTTCTGGACAAAGGTGGAACATAATAAAGTCTTTCCTGTTCCTGGCTCTCCCGCCAGCAGAATACAGGAGGATTGGAAATAGCCACCACCTAACATGGCATCCAGGGAGGGAATACCTGAAGATATCCGCTGGCCAAAAGGCTTATGTCTAAGTTCAAAGCAAGTGATGGGAATAGTGCGGATACCTTTTTCGCTGATAATAAAAGGATACTCATTGCGCCCAAAGCTCGATCCGCGATATTTGGCTACCCATAAGCGTCGGGTGGAAACCTGATTCAAGATTTTTGTGTCTAAGTTTATGACGCAGTCAGCCATGGAATAGAAGAAGTCCTGGAATAGACTTCCGGGTGGATATTCCCTTGGTTTGAGAGTTAAGAGGGAAGTCAAGCCTGATTTGGCAAGCCATTCAAGCAATTGATGGAGCTCTGCTCGCACCTGAACAGGTTCATCAAAGAGTCGAAAAGCTACGTCGAGCGCATCCATAACGATGCGCTTAGCTTTCATCTCCTTTGCTTTTCCGGAGATGATGGATAGCAAAGGTTTAAGGGAAAGCTGGCCGCTCACTATTATCTCGGGAGGAAGACGTCCTTCCAAAAGGAAAAGACGCCCTTCTTTTTCTAAAGAGGGAAAATCCCAACCAAAGGTGAAGGCATTCTGCCTGAGTGATTTTAAAGACTCTTCAAACCCCAAAAAGATTCCAGACTCGCCATTATTTGCTCCCCGATATACAAACTCCATGCCCATGACGGTTTTACCGCTCCCAGGTTCGCCAACAATAAGAGTAGTTCGCTCTGCTGGCAGGCCACCATTTAGAATTTCATCCAGGCCATTGATATAAGTTGGAATCTTTTTAATTGCTCTCCTCCCCTTTCCACTCATACTGGACTTTAAAACTTCTTTCTTTTTAGCCACTATCTTCCTCCTATATCTCTTGTATGCAGAATTACTAATCGGAGCAATTAAATATTTATCACCCTTCCCCCGTGGTCGGGTGTCAGTATGACAGTCGTTCCGACTCTTATCGACTCTCCCCATGCTTGGGGTGAGGGTTAGGGTGAAAGATTACTTAAACGAAACGTTTCGCTAAAAATAAAACTCCTTTTTTAAAATCTTCTATATTTTTATCCTTGACTGCCTCTTTGCTGACCTTAATATAAGGGAAAAGCCTTTTAAAGATATGGGCAGTAAAGGAGGGATTAAGTAAGTAAGTAAGTAAGTAAGTAAGTAAGTAAGTAAGATTCCATGGTCATATTCGAATTAGCCAATAAGTTAAACTTTGCCTGCTATTTCTGGATTTTTTTAAAATTTGTGAAAATAATAATCATTTTTAGTTTTTTTGTCAATAATCTAATAAGCTGACCGTTGATCACTTTTTAAATTCGTAACTGTTTCAGGCGGGAGGGAGAGAGGCTCATTAAAATGAGGCACTGGCTCTTTCATTGGGACGGGCGGGGAATAAAAAAGTCTCTACTTTAAAATAGGGATTATTATTCGGGTGTTTATTTTCAAAACAAGTTTATCCCCGCCGTTTATGGCGGATAAAAGGTGGGTAAGAAGGAAATAAGCAATTCCCAGCCGATTTTAATTTCGCCTCTCCCCTCCCGCCTGTTTCCTGCTGGCGAGAAATATTAAAACTGTTAGACGGTCAGTCTAATAAGCTGACCATTGATCACTTTTTATCAAAGGTCTTTCTTGTTAGGTTAGCGCTTGGGGCTTATAGCTTTTTGGTAAGGAATAAGGGCTTAGCCTTAGGACAAATATGGAATAATGGAATAATGGAATGTTGGAATAATGGAATAATGGAAAAATGGCTAAGCGGGGAGCAAGGGGCAGGGAGCAGGGCGAATAAGAGCGCTGCACTGCCTCTCTTTAGAAATAAACTCCCCTCTTTTTTAAAGAGGGGATGGGGGAGATTATAGGACGCAGATGAACGCAGATTTTCAGGATTAAAAAAAATTATTAAGAAAAAAGATGATTCTCACAGAGCTCACAGAGCACACAGAGAAAGAAATAAATAAAAATTTTTAAAGAAAAAATATGGAATATTGGAATGATGGAATAATGGAATAGTGGGCTAATATTCTCAATGGTTTTATTCCCTTTAGAAAATAATTAATCTCTGTGGGCGCTGTGTCCTCGGTGGCTAATATTTAGAAAAAAATTCTCTGCGCTCTTGGCGCTCTCGGCGGTGATTTATAATCCCTCCTTACCTCCCTTTAGAAAAGGGAGGAAGCGCACCCCTCTTTTCTAAAGAGGGGTGGGGGAGATTATTAGGAAGAAGATAAACGCAGATTTTCAGGATTAAAAAATATTATTAAGAAAAAGGAGAACTCCCCCAGAGCTCGCAGAGCTCACAGAGAAAGAAATAAATAAAATTATTAAAAAACCTTAAAAAAATATGGAATAATGGAATGATGGAATAATGGAAAATTGGGTCAACATTCTCTTTAATTCTTTCAACCTATTTGGCAAATAAAGAGAGGCAAAAATGCTCAATAAAGAAGAATTAAAAAAAATCTTAACGCGCCTTGATGGTCGGGGCTACAAGGCATATAAAGAAATTGAAGGAGCTTACGACTTTGGCAATTTTCAACTATTTATCGATCATGTACAAGGCGACCCTTTTGCCAGCCCCAGTCGCCTGCACCTCAAAGTTCCCCAAAAAATCGCCAAATTTCCACCCGACCTATTTATGAACAAAGTCCGCGCTCTGGCTTTAAGAGACTATCTAACTCGCAAATTTCATGGGGCCATCAAAAATGTAGTCAAAGGAACCCGGGGGATCGGACATAGTGGCCGAATCTCCATTGACTTACCAGGGCAAGAAGTCTTAGAGAGAACTTCCTGTTTTGTGGATAAAGATTGGGTAGAAGTACGCTTCACCTTGGGGCTGCCTGCTGCCGGACGGACAATTTTAGGACGGCAGGCTGAAGAAATGTTTTTCGGGGAGTTGCCCCGTTTAGTAGAAAAAGCTTTATATTACGACCATCATTCTCCCAATGAAATTAAACACCATGTGGAAGTTGTCGAAGATCAAGAATATATTCGGGCCCAACTTGAGGAGAAGAAATGGATCTGTTTTTTGGCTGATGGATCAATTCTCCCCCGGAAAAGCGGCGTTGATGACCGTCCACTAATGATTGAAAATGGAGATGAACATGAAGTAGTTGTCTGGCATACTCCTCCCGAGCTCGCCGCCCAAGTAGAAACTAAAAATCAGGGAACGATTAAGGGGATGGCTATTCCGGAGGGAGTAATTCTTATCGTGGGGGGCGGTTTTCACGGAAAGTCAACTCTACTCAACGCTATTGAAAAAGGAGTTTATCCGCATATTCCCGGAGATGGCCGAGAGTTGGTAGTAACTCATCCAGGAGCCGTAAAGATAAGGGCCGAGGATGGAAGATTTGTGGAAAAAGTGGATATTAGCCCCTTCATTAATAACTTACCTTTTGGCAAGAGCACCGCTCCTTTCTCCACAGGAAATGCCTCAGGCAGCACTTCCCAGGCCGCCAATATAATAGAAGCTTTAGAATTGGGCGCCAAAGTTCTTTTAATCGATGAAGATACGTCGGCAACAAATTTTATGATCCGGGACCAGCGCATGCAAGCCTTAGTAGCTAAAGAAAAAGAGCCCATTACCCCTTTTATTGACAAAGTTCGCCAGCTTTTCGAAGAACTGGGGGTTTCCACTATTTTAGTTATGGGTGGGTCAGGCGATTATTTTGAAGTAGCCGACCGCGTTATCATGATGGAGAAATATCTCCCCCAGGATGCGACCAAAAGAGCAAAAGAGATTAGTCAACAATTTCCAACTCGGCGCCGAGCAGAAGGGGGAAATTATTTTGGCCAAATAAGAGAACGTATACCTTTACCAGAAAGTTTTGATCCACAACGGGGGAAAAGAGAAGTGAAGATTGATGCCAAAGGTTTAAAGACCATTATTTATGGTCGGACACTTATCGATCTTACGCAAGTTTCGCAAGTGGTAGATGAAAGTCAAACTAACGCTATAGGCGATTTAATTCATTTCGCTGCCGCCCGGTATTTTAACGGCAAGGTTTCCTTGGCCCATGGTCTACGGCAGGCATTAAAAGAAGTTGAAGAAAAAGGGTTAGACATTATCACTCCCTTCCGCAGAGGAGACTATGCTCTGCCCAGAATCTACGAAGTTGCCGCCGCCATCAACAGGATGCGCAGCTTGATCATATTATAATCTTTCCTAAATTCAGTATTCTCTCGCCCTCTGTAGCTAAATATATTTTTAACTCCTTTGCGCCCTCGGCGTGCTCTGCGGTGAATCATAATCCCTCCTTACCTCCCTTTAAAAACTGATCTTTACACACACTTGACACCGTGGGGGGTAACGGTATCTTGTAATGAAGATTAAAATTGTTATAAAAATTTATTTACTTTTCAACTTGTTACACTTCTCCTTTCTCGAAGGATGGGTGAAAAAATATATTTTCTCCTCAATGACCTTATTCCTCCTCCTATCAGATTGGGGAATGATAATTGATTGATATTATAAAAGATTTTAATACCCTCTGTCCCAAGTGTGTGCAAAGATCAGCTTTAAAAAAGGGAGGAAGCGCACCCCTCTTTTCTAAAGAGGGGACGGGAGAAATTATAGGACGCAGATGAACGCAGATTTTCAGGATTAAAAAATATTGTTTAAAAAAGATGACTCTCACAGAGCTCACAGAGCACACAGAGAAAGAAATAAATAAAAATTTTTAAAGAAAAAATATGGAATATTGGAATGATGGAATAATGGAATAGTGGGCTAATATTCTCAATGGTTTTATTCCCTTTAGAAAAAAATTAATCTCTGTGGGCGCTGTGTCCTCGGTGGCTAATATTAAGAAAAAAATTCTCTGCGCTCTTGGCGGTCTCGGCGGTGATTTATAATCCCTCCTTACCTCCCTTTAAAAAAGGGAGAAATCGCACCCCTCTTTTCTAAAGAGGGGACGGGGGAGATTATAAGGAAGAAGATAAACGCAGATTTTGAGGATTAAAAATAATTGTTAAATATTCTCTTTTTCTCTGTGTGCTCTGGGCCCTCTGTGGCTTATAACTAAAAATTCCTCTCCGTGCTTGGCGGTCTCGGCGGTGAATAAAATCCTATAAATTATTTGCTTGCCTGCCAGGCCAATGTTAATATTTTTATTATGATCAACAAAGATGAATTATTAACTATCTCCAAACCTTCCCGCTACTTGGGCGGCGAAATTAATTCTATAAAAAAAGACTTAAACCAAGTACGCTTAAAATTTTGTCTGGCGTTCCCTGATGTGTATGAAGTGGGCATGTCCCACCTCGGATTGCAAATCCTTTACTACATCCTCAATAAACAACCAGATATTGCTTGTGAACGCGTCTTTGCCCCTTGGCCTGATATGGAAAATTTTTTGCGCGCTCGTCAAATTCCTTTGACTACTCTGGAATCTTCCCGCCCGCTGCGGGAATTTGACATCATCGGTTTTTCTCTCCAATATGAACTCAATTATACGGGCGTCTTGAATATCCTTGATCTTGCGGGCATTCCTTTTTATGCGTCAGAACGAGGGGAAGAATATCCGCTCATCATCGGCGGCGGACCATTGACAGCCAACCCTGAACCAGTGGCGGACTTTTTTGACTTCTTTGTTTTGGGAGATGGCGAAGAGGTAATTTTAGAGATATGCCGGGAAATTATCGCTTATAAAGATAAGAAGGAGACCAAATTCCAGCTTTTCCAACGCCTTTCTCAGATGGAAGGGATTTATATTCCTTCTTTTTTTAAAGTTACTTATCATCCTGATGGTCGGCTGGAACAGATAATTTCCTTGCGCGAGGGCTATCAGCAAGCCAAAAGACGCGTCCTCGCTGATTTGGATCAAGGTGAATTTCCCCAACGGCCGCTCCTTCCCTATACGGAAATAATCCATGATCGGCTAAATATCGAGATTGCCCGGGGATGCACGAGAGGGTGCCGTTTTTGCCAGGCCGGGATGATTTATCGCCCTTGGCGAGAAAGATCGCCCCAAAATATTCTGCAATTAGTAGAAGCAGGGCTGAAAAGCACCGGCCACGATGAAGTATCTCTTCTTTCCTTGAGTACTGGAGATTACTCGCAAATTGATAAAATCCTGCCCCAAATAATCAATTTGTATCAAGATAAAAAAATTGCTGTATCTTTGCCTTCCCTGCGCGTAGAAACCTTATCTCCTCTCCTTATTGAAAAGATCCGCCAAATTAGAAAAACCGGTTTCACTCTGGCTCCCGAAGCTGGCACAGACCGTCTGCGGCGCTTTATAAATAAAAATAACACGGAAGAAGATCTGCTTGCGACCATAAGAACAGTATTTGCGGCAAATTGGCGTCTTATAAAGCTTTATTTCATGATTGGCTTGCCTACCGAAACAGAAGAAGATCTGGCGGGTATTGTATCTCTTTGTCAGCGTGCCCTAAAGGAAGCTCGCCAAGCAAAAAGCTCGGCCCAAATCAACGTTAGTATCTCTACTTTTATCCCCAAACCTCATACTCCTTTTCAGTGGGAGTCGCAATCATCCCTTGCGGAAATTTATGAAAAACAAAAATTTTTAAAACAAAGGCTTCCTAAAAAAGGAATAAATTTGAAATGGACGGATCCGCGCCTAAGTCTGTTAGAAGGCGTATTTGCCCGTGGAGACCGGCGGTTGAGTAAGGTTTTGGAAACTGCCTACAAATTGGGCTGTCGCCTTGATGGATGGGGAGACCATTTCCGTTATGACCTCTGGGTAAAAGCTTTTGCCCAAATTGGCTTGGATCCCGCCTTTTATGCTTATCGCGCCCGAGATTTGCAAGAGTTAATGCCTTGGGACCATTTGCATATGGGTATAAGTAAGAACTTTCTTATTGCCGAAAGAGATAGAGCCGGGCATTTGATGCCTACTCCCGATTGCCGAAATAATTCTTGCCAAGGTTGCGGGGTATGCTTTGGGGTGGATCAATTGAGCAACCGCCTAGCTCCAGAAATATCCATTTCTGCCAACTATAATTATTTCTCCCCCCAAGAAAAAAAGGCGCCCTTTCCTATTTATCGCTTCCGCGCTCAGTTCGCAAAATTAGGCTTAGCTAAATTATTTAGTCATTTAGAATTATCACGATTGATGATTAGGGCTTTCCGGAGAGCAGATATTCCTCTGGTTTTTTCCCAGGGATTCCATCCTGCTCCTAAGATCTCTTTTGGTCCACCTTTGCCAGTAGGCTATGAAAGTATGGCGGAGTTTCTTGATTTCTTTACTTACGAAAAAATATTTATCCCTGAAGTTTTAACGCGCTTAAACCAGGCCCTGCCTACCGATATTCAACTATTGAAAATATATGAAATTTCCTTGAAATCACCATCAATTTTTGATAATATACTTTATGTTACTTACGAAATCATATTAGCTCCAGGACAGGAATGGCCTAAAGAAAAAATCGCCAATTTGCTTAGCGAAGAAAAAAGTTTTTATTGGCCGCGCAAGAATAAATCTTTTCCTTTAAGGAATTTGCTTAAAGCTGTCGAATTGATTGATGATCATACTTTATCTTTGGTTTTCCAAGGAGAGGAAGGCAAATTTATTCGCCCCGAAGAAATTTTGGATCTTATATTTAAGGGAGAAGAAAGTAAACGGCCAGTATTAAAAATTAAAAAGACCCAGGTGCAATTTAAGGAATAGAAATGGGCAACGAAATATTGATCAATGTCAATTCCGGTGAAACTAGAGTAGCCCTTTTGGAAAATGGAGTATTAGCAGAACTCTATATAGAGAGAAGTTCGGAACAAGGAATAACCGGAAATATTTACAAGGGGCGGGTAGTCCGGGTTCTGCCGGGCATGCAAGCTGCTTTTGTCGATATTGGCTTAGAAAAGGCAGCCTTTCTTTATGTAGCCGATGTTCACCAGGACTTTGAAGATTTAGAACTTTTAATGCGGGCCCGGGAAGAAGATGGCGATGGCTATCTTGTGGAAGAAGAAGAGGTTTTAAATTTGGATACTCCTTTCCAAATAGAGGACCTCCTCCATGAAGGACAAGAGATCTTAGTCCAAGTCTCTAAAGAACCCTTGGGATCAAAGGGAGCCCGGATAACATCTCATATTTCCTTACCTGGTCGCCACTTAGTACTTATGCCCATGGTGGAACAAATTGGAGTTTCGCGGCGGATCGAGAATGAAGCTGAACGCCGGCGCTTACGGGATATTGTACAAAATATTAAGCCGCCGGGATTTGGTTTAATTGTCCGCACAGCTTCCGAAGGAAAGGGCGAGGCTGAATTTCGCCAAGACTTAGATTTTCTATTAAAGATGTGGAACAACATCCAGAAGCGTAAGGCTACCAGTCCTGTGCCCAGTTTGATTCACAAAGATTTAGATATCACTTTAAGGGCTATCCGCGACCTTTTCACCCAAGATGTAGAAAGGGCCATCATTGATTCAGAAGAAGAGTACCGGAAAATCATGGAATTCTGCGATACCTTCATGCCCCAATTAAAATCGGCCATAGAGCTTTATGATAAAGAGGAACCTCTCTTTGATTATTTCGGGATTGAAATGGAAATCAGCCGGGCCTTAGGTAGGAAGGTTTGGCTTAAATCTGGCGGCTATATTGTCATTGACAATACAGAAGCCCTCACGGTTATAGATGTGAACACAGGACGCTATGTGGGTAAGCGGAATCTGGAAGACACTATTTTAAGAACTAACCTGGAAGCAGTTAAAGAGATTGCTTATCAACTTCGCTTGCGTAATATTGGGGGAATAATCATTATTGACTTTATTGACATGGAAAAGGAATCGAGCCGGGAAAAAGTATTCCAAGCTCTCCGCGAAGCATTAAAGAAAGATAAAAGCAAAACTAATATTTTAAAGATTTCGGAACTTGGCCTGGTTGAAATGACGCGCAAGCGCACCCGGGAAAGTTTGGGAAGAATACTTAGCGAAAGGTGTTTTTACTGTGATGGCCGCGGGTATTTAAAGTCTCGAGCAACCATTTGCCAAGAGATTCTCCGGGAAATACAGCGCGACATTCGAGATTTGCCCGGGAATAATATTCTGGTTAACGTCCATCCGAATGTGGCTAACTTTATTTACGATGAAGCTCGCTTAGAATTAGAAAAATTGGAAAAACGTTACCAAAAGCGCATTGTGATCAGTGCTAAGAATGACTATCATTTGGAGCAATTTGAAATCAGCAGTACTAATAGTCAAGAAGACTTCTGAAAAAGAGAATATTAAATAATTTTTTTATCCTGAAAATCAGCTTTCATCTGCGTCTTATAATCTCCCCCACTCCCTCTTTAAAAAAGAGGGGGGCACTTCCTCCCTTTTCTAAAGGGAGGTAAGGAGGGATTATAAATCACCGCCGAGAGCGCCAAGAGCGCAGAGAATTTTTTTCTTAATATTAGCCACCGAGGACACAGCGCCCACAGAGATTAATTATTTTCTAAAGGGAATAAAACCATTTAGCATATTAGCCCACTATTCCATTATTCCATTATTCCATCATTCCAATATTCCATATTTTTTCTTTAAAAATTTTTATTTATTTCTTTCTCTGTGTGCTCTGTGAGCTCTGGGAGAGTCATCTTTTTTTAATAATATTTTTTAATCCTGAAAATCTGCGTTCATCTGCGTCCTATAATTTCCGCCGTCCCCTCTTTTGCTCCCCGCTTAGCCATTTTCCCATTATCCCATTATTCCAACATTCCACTATTCCATTATTCCATATTTGTCCTAAGAGCAAGGGCTTGTCCCTTACCGAAAAGCGACAAGGCACAAGGGACTGCTCTCCGATAAAGATCTTTGATAAAAAGTGATCGAAGCTTAGAGCAAATTATCATTGACAAAAAATAGTAAAACTTCTTAAAATATCTTAAAGAAATTAATTTGAGATCTCTGAAAAAGTCCGTGGATATGTAATGAAATTTTTCAGAGATCATAATCTAGGGAAAGGGGAATCCTCAGTGTACGCTATAGTAAGAACAGGAGGAAAACAATATCGCATCTCACCAGGAGATAAAATCCGAGTAGAAAAATTATCAGGGGAAATCGGGCAAGAAATAGAATTGCAAGAGGTGCTATTCTACTCAGATGGTGAAAAAGTTTTAACCGGGAATCCGCTTTTACCTAATGTAAAGGTAGTCGGCCAAATTTTAGGTCAACAGCGGGCTAAAAAGGTAATAATCTTTAAGATGAAGCGCCGTAAAGGATATAGAAAGAAACAAGGGCATCGCCAGCCCTACACTACTTTGCGGATCAAAGAAATAAGCCTTAATAATTAAGACAGCTCTTCCTTAATCAATTTTGGTTAGGGAATGAGGGGTAAGGAAGGAAAGAGGAAAAAATGGCTCATAAAAAAGGACAAGGAAGTTCCCGGAACGGAAGAGACAGCGCCGGGCAAAGGTTGGGTGTGAAAAGATTCGGCGGGCAATGGGTATCTGCTGGATCTATCATAGTGCGTCAGCGCGGAACTCGTATTCATCCTGGCGTGAATGTGGGCATGGGTAAAGACTACACTTTATTCGCCAAGATTGATGGTATAGTTACTTTCGAACGCCTTGATCGCGAGCGGAAAAAAGTCAGTGTCTATCCCGCACCGCCAGCTCAAGTTCAGGTTTGAGCTCCATTTTAAAAAGCCAGCAATACCTACAGCGAAGTCTGGGGAGTTTAAGCAATCAAATTCATCGATGAGGCCAAAATCTTCGTCAAAGCCGGGGATGGGGGGAATGGGTGTATAAGCTTCCGACGCGAGAAATACGTTCCCCGCGGTGGTCCTGATGGTGGCGATGGAGGCAAAGGTGGCGATGTGATTCTAAAAGCCGATTCCCAGACAGCTACCCTCCTGGACTTTCGCTATAAGCAGCACTATTATGCCAAGAGAGGCCAACACGGGAAGGGGAAAAACCAAGAAGGGAAAAGTGCTCCCGACCTCATCCTACCCGTGCCGGTGGGCACGGTAGTACGCGATGCCGAAACTAATCAAATATTGAAAGACTTTACCCAAGATGGCGAGACTTTTGTTGTAGCCCGGGGAGGAAAAGGCGGCAGGGGAAATGCCCATTTCGCTACCCCTACCCGGCAGGCACCTCGTTATGCCGAACCTGGCCAACCTGGAGAAGCCCGCTGGATTTCTTTAGAATTAAAACTTTTAGCTGATATTGGCATTGTAGGTTTCCCGAATGTAGGTAAATCTACTCTAATTGCCCGCATCTCCGCCGTTCGGCCTAAAATTGCCGATTATCCTTTTACTACTTTAGTTCCCAATTTAGGGGTCGTCCGTTTCCATGACTACCCCCCTTTTGTAGTCGCTGATATCCCAGGAATTATTAAAGGCGCCCATGCAGGAGCCGGCTTGGGTTTAAAATTTTTACGCCATGTGGAACGTACTTCATTAATCCTTCATGTTTTAGATGTTTCCGGAACGACCCAACGTGATCCGATTGAAGATTACTGCACCTTAAACCAAGAACTCGCTCTCTTTGACGCTAATTTGGCCGCGAAGCCCCAAATAATCGCCCTAAATAAAATTGACCTGCCTCAGGCAGCAGAAATTACCCGAAAGGTTAAATCGTACTTCCAGAAGAGGCGGCAAAAAGTTTACCCTATCTCAGCTTTAACGGGTCAAGGAATTCCCGCTCTGCTCAAAGCATTAGCAATAAATTTAACTATTCGGAAAAAGGAGGAACAAACGAATTGAACCGCAAGTTACTCCTCCAAAAGACGCATCGCTTTGTCCTGAAAATAGGAAGTAAGGTATTAACGAACAAAGGAAGGGCTCTGAGCCCCCAAGTTTTTGATCGCTTAGCTCAAGAAGTCAATGCCGCTAAAAAAAGGGGTTATGAGATAGTTATCGTCTCTTCAGGAGCTATCGCGGCGGGCATGGCCCGCCTCGGCTTAACCGAAAAACCAAAAACTATGCCCCAAAAACAAGCCGCCGCGGCCATAGGGCAAAGCGCCCTTATGTGGAACTACGAAAGGTCTTTCTCTTTTTATGGAGAAAAAGTAGCTCAAATTTTACTCACCAGAGATGATCTGGCTAACCGGAATAGGTTTCTTAATGCCCGCAATACCCTATTTACGCTGCTGAGTATGGGCGTAATCCCTATCATCAACGAAAACGATACCGTAGTGGTCGAAGAAATTAAAGTTGGGGATAATGATAATTTATCGGCCTTAGTTACTAACTTAGTCAATGCTGATCTTTTGATTATTTTAAGCGATATAGACGGACTTTATGACCGCGACCCTCGCCAATTTAAGAATGCTCGCCTTATCCCCTTAGTCTCGCAAATTACTGAGGAGATGGAAGAAGGAGCAGCTGGTACTTCCAGCCCCATTAGTATAGGCGGCATGGTGACTAAGCTCGAGGCCGCCCGCAAAGCAGCCTTTTTTGGCGTCCCCACCATTTTAGCCAACGGGTTAGTTCCCGGAATAATCGAGAGAATTTTGCAGGGGGAGGAAATTGGCACTCTTTTTGTGCCCCAATTAAACAAGCTTACGAGCCGCAAGCACTGGATCGCTTTCACCCTGAAGCCTAAAGGGAAGATTATGGTAGATGAAGGGGCTAAAAAAGCTATCTGCCAAAAAGGAAAAAGTCTTCTACCTTCAGGAGTAATATCCGTGGAAGGAAAGTTTAGTGTGGGAGATGCGGTTGTTTTAGTAGACGCCCAAGGGCAAGAATTTGCCCGGGGCCTGAGCAACTACGGGTCAACCGAAATTAATAAAATAAAAGGATTGAAATCCAGTGCAATTATAGATAAGTTAGGGTATAAATATAGCGACGAAATTATTCATCGGGATGATATGGCCGTTATATAAATATTTTCCATTTAAAATGGAATAATGGAATAATGGAATGTTGGAATATTGGAATAGTGGGCTAATATTCTCAATGGTTTTATTCCCTTTAGAAAATAATTAATCTCTGTGGGCGCTGTGTCCTCGGTGGCTAATATTAAGAAAAAAATTCTCTGCGCTCTTGGCGTGCCCTGCGGCGATTTATAATCCCTCCTTACCTCCCTTTAGAAAAGGGAGATTAGGCACCCCTCTTTTCTAAAGAGGGGGCGGGGGAGATTATAGGACGCAGATTATTGCAGATTTTCAGGATTAAAAAATATTATTAAGAAAAAGATGACTCTCACAGAGCACACAGAGAAAGAAATAAATAAAATTATTAAAAAAAATTCCTCTGCGTTCTCTGTGGGCTCTGGGAGAAATAAATTTTTGGTTGCGGCTTTGCCGAGTTGTGTTCTCTGTGCCCCCTGTGGCTAAGATTAAGAAAATAATTCTCGGCGCCCTCGGCGATCTCGGTGGTGAAATATTGTTTACCCAGACTCCAGGGATAGAAGCATTAAGTTGGAGAGAAAAGAAAGAGCAAACTTTTCCCGAAAAAAGGCCCAAAACTTAAACTACGGAGTGAATTATGACTATTAAGAAACAGATTGGGGAAATGGCTAAAAAAGCGCGGGAAGCAAGCTATAAATTGACCAACCTTTCTTCGCGGATTAAAGACCAAGCCCTCTTAGATATGGCGGAGGAGTTAACTAAAGCCGCTGGTCAGTTAAAAAAAGCAAATGCGGAAGATATAAAATTAGCCCGCCAAAAAAAGCTTTCCGCAGCTATGATTGACCGGCTCACCTTAACTGACCAAGTTATTCAAACTATGGCCGCGGGCTTACGAGAAATCGCTGCCCTACCCGACCCCGTGGGTCAGATAGTCAAAATGTGGAAAAGGCCTAATGGCCTTTTAGTAGGTAAAATGCGTATTCCTTTAGGCGTGATAGGCATAATTTATGAATCCCGACCCAATGTAACCGCGGATGCCGCAGCTCTTTGTTTAAAGGCGGGGAATGCGGTCATTCTTAGAGGCGGATCCGAAGCCATTAATTCTAATTTGGCCATTGCGGAAGTACTGCAAAGAGTCATCCAGAAACACGGCCTTCCGGAAGCAGCTATCCAAGTTATTCCTATAGTTTCCCGTCAAGCTATAGAGGAGATGCTAAAGTTAGAAGAATTTATTGATTTAATCATTCCCCGCGGCGGCGAAGAATTGATCCGCTTTGTGACCGCCCATTCTAAGATTCCCGTAATTAAGCATTATAAGGGAGTCTGCCATGTTTTTGTCGATGCCTCGGCTGATATAAATATGGCCCAAGAAATATGCTATAACGCTAAAGTCCAGCGGCCAGGTGTTTGCAACGCTATGGAAACTATGTTAGTGCATCGGGCGATTGCTCCTCAATTCTTACCTCCGATGGCCCAAAAATTTACTCAGGCCGGTGTGGAACTCCGCGGATGTCCGGAGACGAAGAAAATACTGCCGGCGATCAAATCGGCCGATGAAGAAGACTGGGGCAAAGAATATTTGGATTTAATCTTAGCTGTGCGTGTAGTTAATTCGCTGGATGAGGCTATCCAGCATATTATCCGTTATGGCTCAGCTCACACCGAGGCCATTGTGACCCAAGATTATGCTCATGCTCAACGGTTCTTACAAGAAGTACCTTCTTCGACGGTGTTAGTTAATGCTTCCACCAGGTTTAGCGATGGGTTTCAATTGGGATTGGGAGCAGAAATTGGCATCAGTACCACAAAATTACATGCCTTTGGCCCTATGGGCGTGGAAGAGTTGACTACTACCAAATTCATCGTTTACGGATCTGGACAAATCCGGCAATGAAAAAGATCGGTCTTTTCGGGGGAACCTTCAATCCTATTCATTTTGGCCATTTACGTTCGGCCGAAGAGATCTATGAGATTTTTGGTTTGCAAAAGGTTATCTTCATTCCGGCAGCTGATCCACCCCATAAAAAAAAGGAAAATATCATTCCAGCCTCTTGGCGAGCCCGCATGGTCAAATTGGCTATAGCGGATAATCCCCGTTTTTCCCTATCTTTAGTAGAATTGCGGAGGAAAGGCAAATCTTATTCTGTAGAAACTATCTGGCATTTCCGCCGGCGGTTTGGCCAGAGAGTGCAGCTTTATTTCATCGTTGGCCTTGATGCCTTCTTGGAAATAAACACCTGGAAAGATTACCCGACCCTTTTCCAGTTATGCCACTTTGTCATTATGGCCCGACCCGGATTTAAAAAAAATTTCTCAGCAGATCATCTGCCGGTTGAACTAAGAAATTCTTTTTGTTATGATAAAAAACAAAGAGGTTTTATCCATGAATCCGGGTTCGGCGTTTTTCCGCGGGAAATAACGGGCCTGGATATTTCTTCGACTATGATCCGAGAGAAGATCGCCCAAGGTCAGTCTATTAAATATCTTTTGCCAGCAGGAGTGGAGGATTTCATATATCGCCATAAACTCTATCAGTAAGCGAAAAACAACCAGTAGGTTGGTTTATAATAATCCCAAAGAGAAAGCTTTTCTTTGCGCGCGGGCGGCGCTTGATCATAAAGCTATCGACCTGGTCATTCTATCGATTCAAAACATCTCCTCCTTTGCCGACTACTTTGTCATTTGTAGCGGCAATTCCGACCGACAAGTTCAGGCCATCGCCTCGCACATCGAAGAAAAGTTAGCCAAAGAAGGGCTTTATCCTTTAGGAATCGAAGGCAAGCGGGAAGGGCGTTGGATATTGCTTGATTACGGCGAAGTGGTAGTGCACGTTTTTTACCAGCCCGTACGTGAATTCTATGATTTAGAAAGATTGTGGGCCGATGCTCCGCGGGTAAATCTGCCGCCCCAACCCCGACGAAGAAAACGAACAGCGTGAGGAAAATTTGCGCCTAACTATTATAGCGGTTGGGCATATTAGTGAGCCTTTTATTCGCCAGGGCTGTCAAATCTATGAACAAAGAATCATTCATTACGCTAATTTTCGTTCTCTGATAATCCCCGAAGAAAAAATCAAGGAGGTTAAGAAAAAAGAATTAATTTTAAGCAAAGAAGGACAAAAAATTAGAGAAAAGCTGCCCAAAGGGGCCTTTAAAGTCGCCTTAGATGAAAAAGGAAAACTCTTTACCTCTGAAGGGTTAGCAGCTTTTCTCGGCAAATTAGCGCAGGAACCCCCCAAAGAAATTGTCTTTATTTTAGGAGGTCCTTTAGGGTTGGAAGAAGGATTAAAAAAGGAGAGCGACCTACTTCTCTCCCTTTCTCCCTTAACTTTAACTCACGGGTTGGCACGTATGTTGCTTTTAGAACAGATATATCGCGCTTTCACCATCTTAAGAGGTGAACCATACCATAAAAAATAAAGGGAATCGCCCATGTTTTCGCGCCTGCATTTTTTTATTTTCATCATCATCATTCTTATTTTTGGGTATTTATTTTATCTTAATCCAGAACAGATAGAATTTACCCTTTACCAAGATTATACCCTAACCATTTCTCCGGCGCTCATTGCTTTCGCCGCTTTTTTCATTGGCGCCTTTTTTGTCTTTTTAGTTACCCTCTTTATCGATACCAAACGGGCCTTTGACTTATGGCGTTCTTCCAAGCGGCAAAGGAAAGAAGAATTCCTCCAGGAACGTTATAGTCAAGCCCTGGAGCAGATGCTCAAAGGTAATTTTGCTAAAGCCCAAGAAGGCCTGCAAAAGGTCCTGGCCAAGAACGATCAGCACCTTCCTGCTTACCTTTCTTTAGCCAATCTCTACCACTTAGAAGGGAAATATGAACAGGCGATCGAAATCTTAATTAAGGCCAAAGCGCTGGCCCCAGAAAACTTGGAAATCCTCTTTGCCTTGGAAAAAAATTACCGGGCCCGCCATGATTATGATTTGGCCTTGGAGACCTTAGAATACATTATTGCCCATGACCCAGAAAACAGAGAAGCCTTGCGGAAAAAAAGAGAAATCCTCCTGCAGCAAGGAGAATGGTCGGCCGCCTACGAAACCCAAAAACAAATCGTCAAATATACTAAAGAGAAGGAACTGGCCGAGACGGAGAAGAAATTCTTAATTGGCCTGGAGTATAAATTTGGGGAAGAACTGGCGCAAAAAGGAAATTTCAAAGAGGCCGAGAAGGCCATGCGCGAAATTATTAAAGAAGACCGGAATTTTATTCCGGCCTTCGTCACCTTAGGAGATATCTGCCAAAGATTGGGCGATTCAGAAGAAGCGAGCCAAATCTGGCGGAAAGCATTGGACACCTCGGGAAACCCGGTTTTTTTAGAACGTCTGGAAGGCCTTTATCTGGCCCAGGCCAATCCGCAAAAAATCTTAGAGATCTATCATGAAGCTTTGCGAAAAAGACCTGAAGACACTGTTTTGCGTTTTTTTTATAGCCGCCTTTTAGTGCGCATGGAAATGATTGACGAGGCCTTAGCCCAACTCCGAGAATTGGAAATTTCGGGAGCTTCTTTCCCCGAACTCTTTATCCTCATGGGGCAGGCATTGCACCGGCGGGGCGATACTTCCTCCGCTATAGACTCCTATGAAAAAGCCTTAGACGCTTTAAAAGTATCTCTTCCCCCTTATACTTGCGGCATCTGCGGCCAGACCAAACGGGAATGGAGCAGTTACTGTGAAGGTTGTAAAAACTGGGGCACCTTTACGGTGAAATTGCCCGAAGCCGCCCGAATTGTTCCGGCCATCCCTTTCTATAACTATCCCGTAAATTTTTAAGGATGAAATTATTCTGGTCTGCCCTGATTAATTTCTTCTTACCTCCCCGGTGTTTGTTTTGTGGCCAAATTATGGATGGCTTCCCAAACATACCTGCTTGTTCTTCTTGCCTCGCTGCCCTAATTTTTTTCTCTTCTCCTAAATGCCCCAAATGCGGAATTGGCTTTGCCGCTTCTGTCGGCCCTGATCATCTCTGCGTTCGTTGCCTCAATAATGAATTACATTTTACCTCGGCCAGAGCGTTGGGCCCTTATGAAGGATTAATGGCCGAGTTGATCACCCGCTTTAAATATCAGGGGGCGACCTATTTAGCTCATCCCTTGGGCATGCTTTTAGCCGGATATAAAGATACCGACTTTTCTTTGGCGAATATTGATCTACTGGTGCCCGTCCCCCTTCATCCCCGCCGCCTGCGGGAAAGAGGTTTTAATCAATCTCTTCTCTTGGCGCGGGTGGTCAGCCGAGTACATAAAATACCTCTGCAATTTAACTTATTGGAGCGAATTCGCTACACTCAGCCGCAAACTCAGCTTTCTGGCGCAGAGCGGGAAAAGAATATGCGCGGCGCCTTCCGCGTGCGTAAAAACATTCTTCCTGCGGGGATTAATATATTGCTTATCGATGACGTATTTACTTCTGGAGCCACTGTGGGAGAATGTGCCCGCGTATTGAAGGAAGCAGGGGCCCGGCAAGTACAAGTGCTAACGCTGGCCCGAGCAATTTAAGTTTTTATTTATTATTTTATGTAAATTGTGGTATAAAAAAATTAAAAAATATTAAAGGAGCATCGACATGATGGACATACCGATTAAAACCTTACCTGCTGATAAATTAAAAAAGAAGCCCGCCCCCCATGATTCTCTTGGTTTTGGAAAAATTTTCACGGATTACATGTTTTTAATGGATTATGAAAAGGATGAGGGCTGGAAAAACCCGCGGATTGAACCCTACCATGAATTGGCTTTAGATCCCGCAGCCTTAGTTTTGCATTACGGACAAGAAGTCTTTGAAGGTTTAAAAGCTTACCGCTGGGCTAATGGTGAAATTTATTTATTCCGTCCGCGCCTGAATTTTGAACGCCTAAATCGTTCAGCCCGCCGTTTGTGCATACCAGAGTTAGATGTGGATTTTGCCTTAGAGGCCACCAAAAAGCTTATTAGCTTAGAAAAGGATTGGGTTCCTTCTGCTCCCGGTACATCGCTTTATATTCGCCCCAATATAATTGCTGTGGAAGCAGCTTTGGGTGTGCAGCTCTCTAAAAAGCATCTTTTTTACATTATCTTGAGCCCGGTCGGAGCTTATTATCCCCAAGGTTTTAATCCCGTTGATATTTATGTGACGGAAAAATATATTCGCGCGGCACCGGGAGGGTTGGGAGAAGCCAAAACCTTAGCCAATTATGCGGCCAGTCTTTTAGCTGCCGAAGAAGCTCATGAATTGGGGTATACCCAAGTACTCTGGTTAGATGCCATCGAAAGAAAGTATCCGGAAGAGGTGGGGACAAGCAACATTTTCTTTTACATCAATGAAGAATTAGTTACGCCTCCTTTAGAAGGAACAATTTTGCCGGGCGTGACCCGGGACTCTGTTCTCCATTTAGCCCGCTCCTGGGAAATGAAAGTATCCGAACGGAGAATCGCTCTGGAGGAAATAATCTCCGGTTTGGAAAAAGGAAGAGTTAAAGAAATTTTTGCTTCCGGAACGGCGGCGGTTATTTCCCCCGTAGGCAAACTAGCTTATAAAGGGAAAACCTTTTTGGTAAATAATGGAAAAGTTGGACCTTTAGCGCAAAAACTCTACGACAATATAATGGGGATTCAGTACGGAAAAATCAAAGATCCCTACGGCTGGATGATGCGGGTTGCTTAGAAGATACGGGACGCAGATAAACGCCGAAAATACGCGATTAAATATTGGTTGGGAAAAGAATTTAGGGCAGAAAAATGAAGGCCATGGTGCTGAACCAAATTACTTCTTTGGAGAAAAATCCTGAGCCTCTTCAACTCGTAGATTTACCTATGCCTACTCCCCAGGAAAAAGAGATTTTAATAAAAGTCTCTGCCTGCGGCGTCTGCCACACAGAACTGGATGAAATTGAGGGAAGAACACCTCCCCCGGCATTTCCAACTATTCTCGGACACCAGGTGGTGGGCCGCGTGGAGGAGAATGGACCAAGAGCCGATAAATTTAAAGTGGGGGACCGGGTGGGTGTTGGTTGGATAGGTTCCGCTTGCGGTAGCTGTACTTTTTGCTTAGAGGGCAAAGAGAATTTGTGTAATGATTTTAGGGCTACCGGAAGGGATTTACCTGGTGGCTATGCTGAGTATATGACTATTAAAGAAGATTTTGCCTATCCGATTCCCCCGACTTTTTCCGACTCCGAAGCAGCTCCCCTGCTTTGTGCCGGGGCTATCGGTTATCGAGCTTTACGACTGTCTGGAATGAGCGCCGGAAAGAACTTGGGTTTAATTGGCTTTGGTGCTTCGGCTCATTTAGTTATGCAAATGGCTAAATACAAATTTCCCCAAGCCAGAATATTCGTCTTCGCCCGGAGCGATCAAGAAAGAAATTTTGCTCGGCAATTGGGAGCTATTTGGGCAGGAGACATAGAAGAAGAACCTCCGGAAAAAATAGATTGTGCCATTGACACCACCCCAGCCTGGAAACCAATTATAGCTGGTTTAAATAATTTACAAAAAGGAGGCCGGTTAGTCATTAACGCTATTCGCAAAGAAGATCGAGATCGAGATGCTCTTAGCCAAATAGACTACCCTGCGCAGCTATGGTACGAAAAAGAAATAAAAAGTGTCGCCAATGTCGCCCGTCAAGATGTCCGTGAACTTCTTACCTTAGCCGCCCAAATTCCCATCCGGCCTGAAGTTCAAGAATTCCCCTTAGAAGAAGCCAACCAAGCTTTGCAGGAATTAAAGCAAAGAAAAATAAGAGGGGCTAAAGTATTAAAAATTTCTTAAGGCTTGCTACTGGATTAAAAAAGATTCAGATTAGTTGTTTTACTTTACTCTTGTGCAGAAAATAAGGAAGGTACTCCTAATTCTTTGCCCAAATTATGGAGTAGCTTCATCGTCGTTGGGGCAAGAACAACTCCGGCCGTAATACTCTGGCGCATTTTTTCTGCTCCTCTTTCTCCAGGGATATAGGCTACCTTGGGCCTCCCGGGAGCAGGCTCAGCTTTTTTAACTTGGGCAATCATCGCGTCCATTCTCTTTTTAAAAGTATCCAGAGGCATAAATAATTGCGGATCAATGGCCATAAAAAAATGGCCACATCCCCGCGAACCAGGCCCGGAAGTGAACTCCCGCGCAAAATATGAGCCGGTTAACACGCCGGCTAAGGCATCTAACACCATGGCCAGACCGTATCCTTTGTACCCGCCTTCGCCTAAGGGAGCAAGTAAGAAAAATGATGCTGGATCATCAATAGGCTGACCGTGCTCGTCAAATGCCCAGCCCAAAGGAATCTTTTGTCCAGCATCTGCATACTTTTTCATTTTGCCTTGCGATACGACACTCGTAGCCATATCAAAAACAAGGGGCGGGTTTTCTCCGGCAGGAATGGCCCAAGCGAGGGGATTATTGCCATGCGTGCGGGTGATAAATCCCGGCGGAGCCATGATGGGGTAACAATTGGAAGCAGCCATGCCGATTAGGTTTTCTGCCACGGCCAGGCGAGCATAATATCCGGCCGCCCCAAAATGGGAAGAACGGCGGACGCCGGCTACAGCCAAACCATTCTTTTTGGCTTTGTTAATACACGCCTGCATGGCTTTAAAGCCGCCTAAAAAACCCAATCCATAATCAGCATCTAAAAGAATATGTCCCGGTGATTCACCTATTACCTTTATTTGCGGGCAGGGATTAATTAATTTTTGGCGAATTAGGTTGGTGTATTGGTTTAAACGGATTAAACCATGGGTATCAATTCCCCGTAATTCCGCATCCAGCAGAGCTTCGGTTACAATCTGCGCATCCGCCGCAGGAATACCCAATTTAACTAAGATGGCCAAACAAAATTCCTTTAAATCTTCTACCCTGATTCTGGTTTCGTTGCTCATCTTAAATCAAAGAATCTTCCATCCAGCCTACTTTCCGTATCTGAATGCGCCGTAAATCGCTCACTCCAATTTTATATTTTTTATCGGCTTCGGCGATGTGAATGGGCGGAACATCCAGGGCCTTATCTTCGCCGAAGTAACTTAGGCGCTTGAGCTGTAATAATCTGGCCCCTACGGCATCTACAGCCACAGGATCCGTACCCACAATTAATCCGCGATAGGGCCAAACATAACGGCGGTCAAAGAAATGGGCTCCTCTACCGTAAAACTGAGGAGTGAAGGCACACAGGATGTTCAGACGGGTCTTCCCCTGGACTATTGGATAATTCCAAATCTTGCCTAAATCCGAGCAGGCTTCGCCATGGTAAGCTGAGGGGTTGGGCACAAACATAATATAATTTTTTAAACACCCACCTATTCCTGACCAATGGTGCGTCCGCAGAGGGCGGACATTTATTAAAGCCGTGGCCCGCTGAAAGATCGGATTTTTGAGTACCCCGCGATCGTCTAAGCCAATATTTTGAGGGGCCACCCCGGCCTCTACCAAACGTCGTTGAATAGCGCTTTCTAATTCTCGCGGAGTGGGTAAATGCCACCAAACATTAGTCTTTATGCCAACTATATCGCTCTTCTGGAAAAGGCGCTTCCATACTAAGCGATAATTTTTTTCTCCATAAAGTACGCTTAAAGCTTCATCGAGCATATCTTGGACCACATCGGGTTGAATTTCTCCCTTCTCGTTTAAGACCTCCTGCCGGCGAATTAGGACTACTTTAGCGGTAGATTCTCCTTTAACTTCTTCTGCCCGGCCCGTGGTCCAGCTTAATGCCCAAGCAGTTCCGGCGGCGGCCTTGAGGAAATCACGACGGGTAATGGTTTTTTCTTTGCTCCTCATCTTCCTTACCCCTTTAAATTCTTCTCAAAATTTCGGCATACTTCTTCCCCGCCAGCCTCATCAGGAGCATCAAGAACAATCAAGATATATTCCCGCCAATGCTTAAGGAAAGTCCATTTTTTATCTTCTATCTGCAAGCGGTCTTTGCCTTGAGCATCGGGCAGGTAAGCTTGGCGAAAACTTTGCGCGGCGGCCTGTGCTTCCGCCCAAGACGGATACCGAATAAAGAGCACATGCATCTTTTGCTTATAGCGCAGATATTGCACTAAGACCGCTTCGGTTTGGCGGTTAAGGTTAAGGATATTCTTCTGCGCCAAGAAAAAGCGTTGATTCAACAACACATGGTTTTTTAGATAACGCAGGCTCTTTTCCATATAACCCGCCGGAAGAAATTGGATAATTTTGGGCAAAGGAGCTGTCTCGGGTATAGCCCGGGCAACCAATTGGGCGCAATTAATTAGGGTTTTGTCAACCTCCGCCCCTTCTCCCTCAGCATATATGGCCACGAAATATTTTCCTTTCCAAAAACGCAATAAGCCACCGCCATACTCCGAACCCTGGCCCACACCCACTTCTTCATCCTGCCTTTCAAAGGAAAAGACGCCAAAAGCATCTTCTGCTGTTTCCATTTCATAGAGTTCCAGAATAATGGAGGGCTGATTAGATTTTTCAAAGCGGCGCACGGCCAGACTCTGAAAGCCATAAGCCAAATAAACCTCAGCAGCCCCATCAATATAATCAAATAAGGTGCGTGGATTATACTTAGTCTTTTTCCCATCCCACTTCCAACCATTAACTTCCGTAGGCAAAGCAATTTCCCCGGCCACTTTTCCCCTCTCTTGGCCTCTTACTTCCGCAAAGGAAATAAGGATTCCGATAAAAAGAATAAGAACTCTAACCAACATCAAATTGCTAAATTTTCCTTGCTGAGCCCTTCTTAGGGCTCTCTCATCCTCGTATCTCCGAAAAAGGTCGCCGCCGGAAGAAAGGTAACCTTTTAAGGATGTCGGCAAATTACATTAAGTAAGGCTTGTCGTTTCTTTTCGCTTACCGCTTTTATAGCTCGCTTAAGAGCCGGGATAATCTCTGTTGGTTTTTCCACCCGCTCGCCATACCCGCCAAAAGATTCTACGATTTGCTCATAAGCTGGAGCGGGCTCTAAATCGCAAAGGACGAAATGATTTTCGCGCACTGCCCAACCCTTGGGATAGAGGTCCCGCACCGAGGTTTTCACGGCATTCCAGCACTGATTATTGAAGATGACCACTATCACCGGAAATTTCTGGGCCACAAAATGGCAGGCTGTGGGAGCCGTAAAGTGGTAAGTTCCATCCCCCATGCAGACTATAGGGATTGATTCTGGCCGGGCCAATTTTACGCCCAAAGCTGCTCCAAAACACCAACCTAAGCCGCTAACCATGGGGGATCCAAATAAAGCTCCTGGTTTTTCCAAAGGTACTTGCGCCAGGTTTAGGTCGTATTCATTGATTAATACAGTCCGGCTATCGAGAACTTGGCCGATGCAATGGGAAAGCCAGGCCATGTCAATGGGCCGGTGGTCTTTTACTCTTTGCGCTGTTTCCTTAGCAGAATTACGCCATTGCTCATGCTCTTTGGTCAAGCGCTGCCACCGATCTTGAATTTTTTTCCTCTTCCTTACTCGATAAGGCCGGAGAGCTTGGCGCAGCAATTTTAACCCTGCTTCCACATCGCCAGCGATGGGTACATCCACGGGAAAAGTCCGGATGGGATACCTGCTGAATAAAGGGTCTACGCCCATTTGCAGTACTTTAGCACCCGGTCGGGGCTGAACTTTGTGAGGAAACCAGGGAACATCGCATTCAATTACTAAAATAACATCAGCGCCCGAAATATAACGTAAGGGGTTAAAACCCAGGTGCAGAGGGTGGGTCGTGGGAAAATTCAGGTAAAGATTGCTGGCGGCCATGACCACGGGAAAGGCGAAATCCTCACAGAGCTTGACTAATTCCTTAACGGCCTGCGGGTTTTTGCCCACCATTGAAGTAATAATCAAGGGATTTTCAGCATCTTTTAGGATTAAGGCGGCCTGGCGGATAGCTTCTGGGTCAGGGTTATATTTAACGTAAAGCTTAGGCTGAGCCGGAGTGTAACTGAAATCCTGATGCTCTTCGGCCAAAATCTCGCGGGGTAAACTCAAATAGACAGGTCCTTGGGGCTCGGCCATGGCTATATTCAAGGCCCGATCAATGACTTTTTCCAATTGCCAAAAATTTCTCAATTCATAATCCCACTTGACATATTCACGCAGCATCGCTGCTTGATCAAAAGATTCTTGGGCCCAATGAATATGCAAATTTCTCCCGCCCCTTAATTCACCCTCCGTAATGGGCGTCCGACCGGCGGTAAAAAGCAAGGGAATATTGGCGCGGGCCGCATTCATGATCCCCGTTAAAGCATTAGATGTACCCACATTCACATGCACCATGACCACTTGGAGTTCTCCGGTGACCATGGTATACCCGTGAGCCATGCTCACCGCGGCAAATTCATGGGGAACTAAGATGGGTTGGGGAAAAGTTTTTTTCTCTTTTTGCCTGCGGGCAAAAGCATCAATTAACGGGGCAAAGTCCGTACCGGCATTCCCAAAAAAATATTTAATCCCGCGGTCGTGCAGAAGCTCTAAATAAGCTTGGGCTGTATTCTCAATAGCTATTTTTTTGCGCATGTCCATCGACTATTCTCCAATAAATCTCAGGTCAGCAACAAAATTTTGGAAAGTAATTCCTTAAATACAACTCAATCTTTCAGTAATTCCCTGGCGATGATCATCCGCTGCACTTCTGATGTCCCTTCAAAGATACGGGTGAGACGGATATCTCGGTAGATTCTTTCAATGGGCGATTCTTTCATGTAGCCCATGCCGCCATGAATTTGTAAAGCATAATCAGCGGCGCGATTGGCCATCTCCGTGCAAAATACTTTACACATGGCCGCCTGTTTGAGCACTCTTTGCTTTTGGTCGCGACACCAGGCCGTGTGGTAAACCATCTGTCTTCCGGCATAGATGGAAATGGCCATATCGGCCAACATCCATTGAATAGCTTGGTTTACGGCAATAGGCTTGCCAAATTGAACCCTCTGTTTAGCATGAGCGATGCTCAGCTCCAGCGCATGTTCTGCAGTGCCCACGCAGGTAGCCGAAATCGTAATCCGACCTTTTTCTAAGACTTTCATGGCCGTTACAAAACCTTTTCCCTCTTCTCCCCCGATTATGTTCTCGGCCGGCACCTGGCAATCTTCAAATACCAACTCGGAAGTGTTGTTGCCATGGATGCCCATCTTGCGGTCAATTTTGCCTACCGAAAATCCCGGAAAGGTCTTTTCCACAATAAAGGCGGTAACTCCTTTAGTCCCCTTTTCCTTATCCGTTACCGCCATAACCGTGACGACGTTAGCTATATCACCATTGGTTATAAAATGTTTTAGCCCATTAAGTAGATACACATCCCCTCGGCGCACAGCTTTGGTCTGAATGTTGGCGGCATCAGAACCAGCGTTTGGCTCCGTCAAGGCAAAAGCCGCCGTCCATTCTCCGCTGGCGATGCGGGGGAGGTATTTTTTCTTCTGCTCTGGCGTACCATCAATCAAAATCCCTTGGGAACCGATTCCATTATTCGTGCCAAAACGGGAACGGAAACACGCATTGATCTTGCCGAATTCTTCGTTAATTACACATTCGCCCAAAGTATTCAATCCCATGCCCCCGTATTCTTCGGGAATGGAGACTCCAAAAAGTCCTAGTTCCCGCATCTTTTGGACAATTTCTTCGGGAATCTTCTCTTCTTCTTCTACTTTCTGAGAAATGGGTTCCAGCTCCGTCTTGATAAAACGCCGAATTGTGTCTTTAATAAGACGTAAGCTTTCGGGTAATTCAAAATCCATTTTTCCCTCCTTCTATTTAATATTTGGCCGCTAAAATTTTATCATTTTGGATGAGGATCATAGCATAAAGGGAAAAATGGTTCAAGAAAACAAAAATTAAAATAAATTACTCATAATCTTTTCTTTAAGTTCCCTTCAAAAGGGAACGAGCGGGGCAAAATTAAAAAAGGTTGGCAATTATACGTAAACAAAAATTAATGGATGAATTCTGCAGAATTGCTAGCTACATGGTAGGCCTGAGAGAAGACCTCTCTCCCTTTTTGTTTATTTTGAGGCATCCAACAACGGCCAATTTCCGTCATAAGTTTTATTCTTTTTTGGACGTCTGTAACCTTAAAAGTCTCGGCCATGGCTTTTTCCAAGATTTTATCAACTTTTTCGGGAGGCATATAATTTTTTCTTTGCCCTATCTGGATTAAAATTTTCACTCGTTCTTCCGGGTCTGCTATCTGCCGCCATATTTCCCATCCTTTTTGATCTTCACTGAGGATCAAAATCTCAGCCACCTTCCCCTGCCAACGGGCCTTATCTATTCTTTTAGCCCACTGGGCTGCGGCTTCCAGCAGCTTAATATTCTCCGCCCAGCCGCTGGTCAGCAAAACTTCGGCCCCGCGCAAAATAATCTGGGCTCGATCATAGGGATTCTTTGCTTCCTGGGCTATTTGCTTAGTTAAATGAGGATGCCACTCCACCAAAGTCCATAAAAGATCTTTTTGGGCTAAGGGAAAATCAGTTAAGAGCTTCTGCAAAATGGTTTGGGCTAAATTCTGATCTAAATAATAAACCTCTTTGGCCAATTGGTGGATTCTTTCCCGGCGCAAATCTGCTTCTTTGATCTTATCGGCCGCGATCAAAGCTTGTTGCAGCACACTTTTACCTTTTTCCCTGTTCCACTTCCGGAATTGGCTGCCGATTTTATAAAGGACCAAGGAGTAGGCCTCTTGGTCAATTCCGGAAATTTTTTGGGCAATATGCAGGGCTTGCTCTTCGTCGGTCTGGGCTAAATTCATGGCCCTAAAAGCCCAAAGGCGGGCCTGCGCTTTTTGCTCCCTTATCTGCCGAATCACCTCTTCGGCCTCTTCTTTATCCGTTCCCCCATTTTGCAGAACCCATAATCCTGCCGGAGAAGATTTTGTTAGGGCCTGTCCCAGGTTTTTCGTTTTTAGGAGTGCCCTTATCTTTTCGTACAAATCCAAGGCCAAGGAAGTATCCGTAATATCCATGCTTATTTGCCAAGCTGTTTCCAAATCAGATATTTGACCAGTTCTTATTAAGGCTTTGGCCGCCTCCTGCAGCAGCAAGTCCCGCTCCTGCCGTCCAGGAACTTGGGAAATTAATTCTCTTATACCATTTTTGTTTACCCCCGTTCCTTCTTTGACCAATTCCACCCTTACTTTGGTGGGGGGGCTTAATTTCTTTGCTTCCTGCCAGGCGATCTCCAAATATTTCCAGGCTTCCTGGGGTTTTTCTTTTTTGAGCAAACGGAAAATTTCTTTATAAGCTTGAATTCTTTCCCCATAAAATTCCGCAGGTATATTCTTGGCTAAGGCCTCTGCTCTCTTAATATCTAACTTCCCCCACAGACGGATTTCATCTAATATTTTTTGAGCGGCATATGCTTCTCGCGCCTGCTTTTCCAAAAGACTTTTAGATTTTCCTTCATCCATACTCTTCCAGCTCGCCGCTAAGTATGCAAGTATTTCTGCTCTTGGCCCAGAAGAGGAAAATTGGGGCAAGGTTTTTTCCATCTCTCTTAGGCAAGTAACTTTACCCTCCGCATCTAAGGGCCCCCATTTTTCGCTTAGTTCCCGAAGGATAAGCCATCTTTGGTAGGGCAAAGAAATATCATTAGTTAATTGGTATACTTCCTTATAAAGATTAAGCACTTCTCTTCTTTGGTTGAGTAATAGATCTTTGAGCAACTCCAGTATAAGCGGATAACGCACCTCCTCCTCGGCGATATATTGGGCCAATTTTAGGCCTTTTTCTTGATCAGCCGCGGACATGGCGCGCCAAATTTTTGGCTTCATTTGCGCAAGAGCATAAAAATCTTTTAGTTCCCGTATGTCTTTTAAGGCTTGCTCTTGGTCCAAGACCAACAAATCTTGCCGAATCAAGGTAGACAACTTCCTTCTTTCATATTCATCCGCAATTCCTTTGGCTTCAGCTAAGGCTTGATGCAAGTATTTAGCCTTCGCGGGAGCAGATGGAGCGTGCGCCATATGCCGCAGGGAGTAAACCCGACTTTCCCCAAATTTTTCTGGAATTTTTTTGAGCCATCCGGCGGCCTTTTGAATATTTATGGGCGCCCAGCTTCTGATCATCTCTTGGGCGGCCCAGCTTTGTAACTGTTGATCAGCTAATTCTTCTATTTTCGGCCAAGTTAGTTCAGCATACTTCGCCCCTTCTTCTTCCTTAATTTGGGCAGCCCAGGCCGATAAGCGGATCAGAGCCTGTACTTGACGCCAGGGCGAGGAAATAAGGGAAACTTCCTGTCTCGTCTTTGGCAAAAGAACCAGAGCCTGCTCTTTATCCGGATGAGCCAATGCCCACCTGCCCAAACTCATGACCCGCAAAAAGGGGTCTTTAATTTTGCTGATTAATTTTAAAGCCTCTTCTTTGTCTATATCGCCCCAAATCTCGCCCAAAGCTTTAAGCTCCCGATCCCGAATTTCCCCTTCTGGTAAGCGCAAGACTTCCTTGGTTACTCCTTCCAAAATTTGCCGCCCTTCCCGGACATCAACCGTTAGCCATTCTTCAGCCAAGAGGCGCCAAAGAAAAATACTACCTCGAATTTGATCTATCTTCCCTTGCAGTTCTTTCAGGGAATCAGGATTTATTTTCTCTACGGAAAGAGAGGAACGTACCATTTCTAACTGGGCGATAATTTCTTTATTTCTTTCTTGATTGCTGGAGGCTATCTCTTTGGCTAATTTCCAAGTCTGCTGGGCGGCTGGCGGATCTAATTGAGCATACTCTTTCGCCAGGTCGAGCAAAAGGATAATTTTTTGGTAGACATCTTCAATTTCTTTAACTTTCTTTTGGGCAATCGCTAAAGCTTGTTCTAATCGCTCCTGCTCTTTACCTTGGGGCGTTTCTCCTAATTTTGCCGAGCAACTCCCTAACCCTAAATTTACTGTCAGAAAAATTATAATGATGGGAAATTTCCCTAAATTAGTCAATTTCTTTAGGGCGACCAAGAGGAGGCCCAAAAAAACTAAAAAAATTAGGCTGCCCACGCCGATCAGCCACCGTTTCTCCTTTTCCGTACGCATCTGCCAAATTTGGTCGTAGACTTTTTGCAAGGAAAGGCGCAGAGTTTCCGTGTCTTTCATTAATTCGCCGGGAGAATTCATTCTTTGCTGCTTCAATATCTCTAACTCTGCTTCTATTTGGTGAATTATTTTATTTAACTCTTGTACTTTAATCTGCCCTTGGTTCATCCCGGAAAGGATGGACGCATATTTTTGCAGACGGCTTTCGGTGAAGAATAAATCTTCTGCCAAAACACGAATTCCTGGACAAGGGCTTAATTTGGCGTGGTAGACCGATTGATCACCATAGGCTATTTTTTCCGGGGAGCCGGCAAAATTCTGGCGTAAGAATTTTTGCGAATGGCATTCCTGGCATATTTTCCCATCGGCGCCCCCAGCTGAAAAAGACCAAGTCGGTGCTCCCCAAAGCAAAATTAAGGCCCAAAAGGTTTTAATCAACTTCGCTAGCATACTTTTTATTTTTTCTCCAAGGATTAAGACTTTTTATTTTTTCCCAGAGGAGACGGCGCTTTAAATAATGAATCCCTCTGGTGGGGCTGATGTGTTTGGGACAGACTTCCGTGCAGTTAAATTCCATATGACACCGATATATGCCATCTTCCCCGGCTATCTGCTCGATTTTCTTTTCCGACCTATTGCGGGAATCTGCTATAAGGCAAAAGGCCCGATTTAGATTCATGGGCCCCAGATAATTAGGCGCCCAGTACATCATCGTGCACGCGGAAACGCACGAGCCGCAAGCTATGCACTCCGTATGCAAGCCAATTAACCGTCTTTCCCGCGAATCGGGTTTAATCTGGGCTGGCTCAAGCGAGGGGGTCTTCGGGATGAAATAAGGCTCCATTTCTCTGAGCTTTTTTATTAAAGATTTAAGATCCACGATTAAATCTTTGACTACCGGAATATGCTTCAAGGGGCGCAGGGTTATAACGTTAGTCCCTAAATCTTTGAGGAGAGTTTTGCAGGCCAAACCTTCTCTTCCGTTAATGACTAAGGCACATGACCCACACATGGCCAAGCGACAAGAATAGCGGAAAGAGAGAGTTTTATCTAAGGTCTGCTGGATTTTAAAAAGAGCATCCAAAACCGTGGTCTTTTCCGCTTCTCCTAAATCGAGAATATATTCCTGCTCATAAGGAGCAGAATCTTTTTGCGGATCAAATCGGAATATTAAAAATTTGTAAATCATTTTTGATCACTAACTAAAAATTTTTATCCACCCAAAGGTAAGCGGTTCCAAATCCAGACCAGGAAAAATAGGCCTAGCAACAATAAAACAATAAACAAGAATTTTTGCGTCTTCACATTAGCCCCTAAATCAATAAGCATAACCCTTATGCCCAAGGAGGCATGGATAACTAATAGCAAGAGCAAAAGGAATTGTATGGGCCGCCGGTAAGGTAAGAGAAAATGGAGAGTTAAGAAAACAATAATGAGTATGGCTGAAATTCTCTGCAAAAGCCAGGCCCACATGCCCAGAAATGTGCTGCGCCAGACTTGCAGATCTTTAATCTCTCTTTTTAAAATTAATTCATCGCCGCCATTCATAATCACTTCTCCAATTCTATTTGGGTCACCAGTAAATATTAAGGTTACTTATTCTCCTCCAAATTAGCTGGCAAAATCCTCCCCCTCCCTCTCCTCCCTGAGGGAAACTTGAAGGTGAGGGGATAAATTAAAAATATAAATAGATTTTTTTATCACTCCCAGCCAATATCTTCTGGTTTTAAGCGATTAAATATTACAGGCCTCTTATATATCTTTATCTCTTCTCCTTGCCGCTTAATAAAAATATTTTGTAAAAATTCTTTATTGTTTTTTTCTGGAAAATCGCTCCGGAAATGGGCCCCTCTGGACTCTTTCCTTTCCAAAGCAGAAAGACCAACTATCTCGGACACATCAAGCAGGTTGCGCATATTCAACCAATCTTGCCAAATGATGTTGTAAGCTTTCCCACCGGGAACACCTACTTTATTAATTTTTTCCTGCAGTTCTTCGATGGTCTGTAATCCCTTCCGCAAACCTCCTTCCTCCCGAATTATACCTAAATTATCCCAGTTGCTCAGGCGCATCTCTTCCCTTAAGGGGTAAAGATCCAGACCTTCTCGGCCCAAAGGAGCTTCCACTTTTTTGATGATTTCTAAGACGGCTTGGGTATCAAAGGGAAGAAGCTCTCGGCCAATTACATCTGCGGCCATGACATCGCCAGCCAGACCGCCATAAACCGTGGAATCAGCAATCCCATTTCCTCCCAGCCTATTAGCGCCATGGACGCCCCCAGCATCTTCGCCAGCACAATACAAACCCTCCAAGTCAGTTTGACAGCGCGGGTTAATGGCTGCTCCCCCCATAAAGAAATGAGCCGTGGGAGAAACTTCTACTCTTTCATGAGCTAAATCAAAACCGTAATCTCGACAGCGTTCCACCATGCCAGGGAAATTCTTCAAGACAAATTCTGGGCCCATGACCGAGGCATCCAAGTAAACACCACCATTGGGTGTTCCGCGCCCGGCTTTTATTTCCATAAAACTGCTCCGGGAGACTACATCGCGGGTGGCTCTTTCTTTAACTTGGGGGGCATACCTTTCCATAAATCTTTCCCCTTGGGCATTGAATAACTGGGCGCCGGCTCCTCGCAACCCTTCCTCTAAAAGAGTGCCCGAGGTATTCGATCCCTTGACCAATAATCCCGTAGGATGAAATTGGACCATCTCCATGTCTATCATTTCAGCCCCGGCGCGATAACAAATAGCAATACCATCAGCCGATTTATCGAGCGAAGGGGCAAACAATTTATACATAGTGGGCCCCCCACCTGTACAAACCAAGGTAGCTCGGGCGTGGGCGATCAAGAACTCACCCTTGGCCATGTCTAAAAGAAGGGCCCCCACCACCTTGGTCCCCTCGGCATTAAAAACCAACTCGATGGCCCGATGTTCTTCGAGGTATGATATCTCGCGACGAAATATCTGCTCCGTTAAACGGGAAACAATTTCGATCCCGGTCAAGTCTCCTTTGTGTACTGTGCGATCAAAACTTTGGCCAGCAAAAGGCTTTTGGTGAATTGTGCCATCAGGATTACGGTCAAAAAAACAGCCATATTTTGTTTCTAATTCCTTAACTCTTTCTGGAGCCACCGTTACCAATTGCCAAGCCAAATCTTGATTATTGATAAATTGCCCGCCTTTCAGCGTATCTATAAAATGCTTTTCAAAAGAGTCGGCTGGATTTAGGACGACGTTATATCCCCCCTGGACCATGCGCGAACATCCGCCTTTACCTAAGATCGCTTTGGTCACCAAAAGAATTTTTATTTTTTTCCCGGCATCTGCCGCATGCAGGGCGGCGCATAAACCCGCTCCTCCTGCGCCCAAAATGAGCACGTCTGTAGTTATCACTGGAACGGAAAAATTTTTCATTTTTTCTCCTTTCCCGTCAGCCAAAATTTCTCATCTAATTCTACAAATAAGGGGCGCGGGATAGCTTGCCAATTTTTCTTCTCGCGGGGAAGCGCAAGCAGATAAGCACTCAAGTCTTCCAGGTCAGACAAAGGCAGTTCATAGCGGGGCATGGTTGTTCCGGGCTGAAATAGACTGGCATTCCATATGAACCTTTGCACCCATTCGGGGTGGCGTTTTCTCTCGCCCAAAACCATCATATCCGGTCCTTCTCTCCTTCCATAATTTCCGTTAATCTGGTGGCAAAAGGCACAGTTTTTTTCCGCATATATTCTGGCTCCTCTAATCTCGGCCACTGATTGCGGCGCGGCAGGAAGGACGACCATATCTGGATACTTGCTGCCATATAAGCCCAAAAAACTAAAATACCCCACCGCTACTAAGAAAGCCGAGCCCAAGGCCAGAGCTATAGGTCTTTGGAGAATCTCCTTTGCTGGACCTCGGTCAAAGTAAGGAAGGAAAAAAAGCAGAAATATAAAACCCCAAAAAAGGAGAAAAGACAAGAAAGGATAAGCATTAGACAAAAAGGGGAAAGTCTCGGTAAAACCCCAGAAATACCAAGGATGGGGGAAAAAGCGCGGCGATAGCAAAGGCTGGGCAGGCTCTTTTAGTTCATCCACAAACCACGCCGGCCCCCAGGTGACTAAATAACCAAATAATCCCCAGATCACTAAGATAACCCAAAGATTCCCTCTGGAGCAGATTCCTCTCCCCTTGAATTCTTGCTCAGCTGGCCCTCTGCCCAAAAAAAAGAGGAAAAGAACTATGACCGCTGCTAAGCCGATATGCAGACTAAAGAAGCGACTTAAAGCGATTCCACCTAATTCCTTGCCCCCTTTTAAAAAGGTGACTAAATAACCTCCCACCCCAGGTATAGTTGTTAAATTGGCTAAAGTGCCTGCTGTCCCCCAAAAAGCTTCTTGGGAAAGGGGCAGAAAATACCCCGAGAAAATGCTCATAATTAGGCAAAAGAATAGGGCCACTTTGAGCAACCAAAAACGCCGGAGGGAATTCTTATAAGCACCTTGATAAAATATTCTCCCCAAATGAAAGAACATTAGCAGCATAAGGAACGCAGCGCTAACCCCATGAAGACGGCGCATTAACCAGCCAAAAGGAATTTGTTCTTCCAGAAGCAGGACCGAAGAAAATGCTTGCCCAAAAGTGGGCACATAGTAGACCAAAAGAAAAATACCCGAGCAAAGGCAAACTACCCAAAAAGGCCAGATTAAATAGGCGAATAGGCCAGATACTTTTGCTGGCTGATTTATTTCCACTAAAGCTTTCCTCACGTCAATCTAACTAATACTTGGTCACCTTTAACTTCCACCAACCACCTTTCTAAAGGGGCTGGCGGTGGTCCGCTGATTACTTTACCCTGCGCATCGAAGTAGCCATCATGACAAGGACAGTAAAATATTTTTTTCTCCGGCTGCCAACTAACTACACAGGCCATATGGGTGCACACCAAAGAGAACGCTTTTAAATTACCTTCTTCATCATGAATGAGAATTCCAGGAGTATTGCCCATCTTTAAAGAGAATGTCTGGCCCACCGGAATTTCTTTAAAAGGAATTTCTATTTCCCGGGGTCCACTTGCCTCGGGAGCCAAAAATTTATACCCGGAATAAAAAAGGCTACCCAGGCCAAGAGCACCTAAAAATCCTATAATGCCTTTTAATAACTTTCTCCGCCAAGGTGAAAAATCTGCAGAAAGCGCCTCCGCAGTATCCCTTGTTTCTATATTCTTTTTATTTATCATCTTTTCCCTCGCTCGCCCAAATAAATGCCGCTTCCGCTAAATTTATTTCTTTAGCGGCTACATATTTATGGCATTTTTGACACCCCGTCTGCGGGTTATGACAGAGGAGGCATTCTCTTTCGGAAAAATCTTTTTGGCTGATAGCTTTACTATGTTGAATTCGCCACCTCTCCGCCGGGGCGTGGTATTCGGGAATGGGCGTACCTGCCGGCACAACTATTTGGAGAGGACCTGGCTTACGGATTTCTGGTTTAGAGACTTGCTCACAGCCCCCCCCAATCCCCAAAAGCGCCATCACTATGAATAAAACCCAAAAATTTTTGGCTCTCCTTCCCCCCTTATCCGAGGTTTTCATCATTCCCTTAGCCCCTCGCCCATTAGCCCTTTAAAACCAAAGCTCTCCCCAAGAGGTCATGAACTCCACCCACTTCACAGTTTACCCGGTGATGTTTCATCACTTCCGGCAAATTGGCTTTGCAGATGGCACAGATAGTGGCTAAATAATTTGCTCCCGTACTTCGACAGGCTTCGGCTCTGGGTTTTCCCCCAGCCAGGCGAATTTCCATAATTTCATCAGCCAAAAGACCCCCGCCCGCGCCGCAGCAATAAGTTTTCTCTCTGATCGTGTCCGCCGGCATTTCCACAAAATGATTACAGGTAGCCTTGATGATTTCCCGGGGGGGTTCGAAATATCCAGCGGCCCGCGCTACATTACAGGGATCATGATAAGTGACCAAAAATTGATCATTCGCGGTTTTATCGATTTTAAAAGCCTTTTTTCTGATTAATTCCCAAGTAAGATCGCAAATATGAACTGGGTAAGGAATCTCTAAAAAATCCATTGATCCACTTAAAGTAGTCGTGAAGGCCAGACCGGCCCGCCAGGCGTGACCGCACTCTCCCCAGTAAACTTTTTTAACTTTTAATTGGCGCGCTGCCTCTAAGATCCGGTTATTAACTTTTTTCAAATTATAATAATTTAAGAAAAGACCAAAGTTTCCCCCTTCATTACAGTACGTGCTGGTCGTCCAAGATATTCCTGCAGCATGAAACATTTTGGCATAACCGATCATGGTATTGGTATTGACGAAATTATCTGCCGAGGGGGGTACTAAAAGAACTTCCGCACCCACCTGGTCAACCGGGAATTTAATATCCACGCCTTCAATCTCTCTTAAATCTTCTTCTAAAAAGGCACAATTGTCTTTCCAAGCCGCCGGCCAAATTCCCAAGTTATTACCCGTATCATAGACCTTGGCCACCACTTCGGTAACATATTTGGTGGCTATCCCTGCGGCCGCCATGATCTCGCGGGCCGCCATGGTGATCTCCGCTGTATCTATTCCATAAGGACAAAATACAGCGCAGCGTCTGCATTCACTGCATTGATAAAAGTAAGTATACCAGTCTGCTAACAAGGATTCGCTAAGCTCTTCGGCTTCGTTAAGGCTGCCCCAGACCTTTCCGCCTAAAGTGAAATATTTCTTATACACTCGGCGCAGCAAGTCAGCCCGGGCTACTGGCATATTCTTGGGATCACCTGTACCCAAGAAGAATTGGCATTTATCAGCGCAAGCTCCGCATTTTACGCAAATATCTAAATAAAGGCGTACGGAGCGGTACTTATCTAAAACTTCCGCCATCTTCTTTAAGATGACTTCCTTCCAGTCATTTAACCGCGCCGGAGGAAGGTTTATTTTGGCCATATCTTTTTCCTTGGCCGGATGGCACTTTTGGTTCCGCGTAGCTCCGGGCTTAAGCTTGGGGACAGGAATTATTCTGTGCATTTCTTCTCCCCCGCTTTCATTTCTCCTAAGACTTGTTGATACTTTTCTGGAGGAAATAGGTTTAAAGGATTATAGGCCACCGGAAAATCCCAGGGATTGCGATAGGGCTGCTTAAAATTTGCTCTTTGATTGTGGGTGGGGCTCAAAAAAATTCCTCCCCCATGCATAAGCTTGCTGAAGGGGAAATAGATCAGGAGCGCGGAAACTAAGAGGAAATGCAGGGTAAAGAGCCAGGGCGCCTGAAAATTAATCGGCTGAAAAAAGATTATACCCAGGATCATGGCTTTTACATCCACAATATAAACATAGAAGTATTGGGAAAGGAGCAAGCCAGTCAAAGAAATAGCCAATAACAAAAGGAGAGCAAAATAATCTCCCCAGATAGAAAGGTAAAGGCCGCGTTCGGTTATTAGGCGGCGCGCCAATAGACCGGCTAAAGAAACGGGTAAGAAATATCCTGCATAAAGGCCGGGGGTCTGCATAGCTTCTATCCAAACGGGAACTGGATAGAAAAAATATCTCAGGTGCCTCAGCATTACTAAAAGCAAAAGTAGATGAAATGACCAGCCTAAAACCCAGAGCAGACGATCAGCCTGGAGGAGCTGCGGAAATAGAAAGATATCTCCGGCCAACCTTTTCACTACTCCAGCTCGCGTTTGGGGTGCCGGAGTCAGGACGATCCGCAAAGGTACGGGAGTTTTCAACCAAACCCAGAACCTATAAATTAGGCCCCCCAGGAATACGCCGCAGCTTAAATAAGCTAAAAAGGGGAAGAAAAATTTTGTCTCCATGCGCCGTAAATTTTTAATTCAGATAGCAATTCCTAATTTTTTATAGATTTCGGGAAGCTTCTTCTCCGCTTGCGCCTTCGCTTCAAAATAAAGATGATTCCCATGGGCATCCATGGCCACGATAAGCGGTCCGAAATTCTGTACTTTGAACTGGTAGAGAGCTTCCGGATGTAATTCTTCAAAATAAACCTTTTCCACCTCCACAATTTGCTTTGTTTCCAGCGCGGCTGCTCCGCCCACAATCGCTAAATAACAGCCTCCGTATTTTTGCATTGCCGCCAGGCTGGCTTGGTATTGCCCCCCTTTACCAATGATCGCCCGCACCCCGTACTTTTCCATCAACCCGGGAGTAAAACGATCCATTCGCCCACTCGTCGTGGTTCCCACGCAGATTTTTTCCCAGCGTTCCCCTACTTTGCGCAAACTGGGAGCGGTATGCAAGCAGGCCGCTCCCTGGAGAGAAACGGGAGGTTCATGATGACGATCAAAGATATGGATTAAAGTTAAATCGCGCAGCCCAAAAATTGTGCCGTTGAGGATGACCGTATCCCGCACTTTAAGTTGACGAACAACCTCGGCCGTAAGGGGAGTGGTTAGATTGTAATGAGCCATAAATTCCTCCTTTTAAAATCCGTATTCCACGCGTCCATCCGGGAAAATTTTTGCTCTGGCCCGGCGCGCTGGCCAACATTGGGTGTTCACTGCTACTGGGTTCTGGGTAATATGCGTATAAGCCCATTCAATGTGCACGGCTAAAGTAGATACTGAGCCGCCTAGGCCCATGGGCCCCAACCCTAACGAATTAATAGCTTCGTATAGTTCATCCTCCATTTGGGCAAAGAATGGATCATGATTATGGGAGCCCACTGGTCGGGCAATAGCTTCTTTGGCCAATTTACTTACTAAATCTGCTGTGCCGCCGATTCCTACCCCTATCACTCCTGGGGGGCAAGGATTTGATCCCGAGTTGAGCACTGTATCAATCACGAATTTTTTTATCGCCCCTACCCCATCTGCGGGAGTAAACATTTTCATAGCGCTCATATTCTCCGAACCAGAGCCTTTGGGAATCATCAGGATATCCAAGAATTCATTTTCCGGTACAAAATCCCAATAAATGATCGGTAATCCTTCGCCCACGCTGGTTTGCGGGTTTATTCTGGTAATGGGGTGGGTTGAACTCCCCCGGAAAGGATGCTCCAAAGTAGCTCGTTTGGCGCCCTCCTTTAAAGCGCGGGCAATTTGCGCTCCATCCAATAAAAACTTTGATCCAATTTTGACTAAATAAATTGGTAACCCGGTATCCTGGCAAATGAGCATATTTTCTTTATCCGCCACTTCCACATTGGTCAGGATGGTTTTTAAAATCTCCTTGCCCGTAGGGTTTGTTTCCCGCTCATAAGCCCTGCGCAAGGCCTCACGCACATCAGGTGGCAAAATTTTTAAAGCGCGTATGTATAATTCTTTGGCCACTTCCTCAACGATTTGGTAATTAAATCCGGCCATAATTCTTCCTCCTTTTTTTCTTGAATTGGCCCTTTTGTTTCATCTATAAAAAGATGGATGTTTTCCATAACCCCTTGACGTACATGAACTATGTGCTCGCGCATGGCCTTTTCAGCGGCACGAGGTTCTTTTTTCTTGAGCGCATTTATTATGCGTTTATGTTCCTCTAAGGAATTCTTCATCCTTCCGGATTGCCCAATAGTGGTTAGCCTGAATATGCGGATATAGTCATGGAGGGTGGAAATCAGGCTGATTAATCGCGGGGCTGCGGAAAGGGCTACTATTGTCTGGTGAAATTTAAAATCTTCTCGGGCGTAACGCTTAATTTCTTTTTCCCCAAAAGGCTCCTGGAAACCCTGTACACAACTTTCTAACTTCTCCACATCCTTGGCTGTAATTCTCTCCGCGGCTAGATAGGCCGCCAATCCTTCTAATTTTTCTCTAATCATAAATAACTCTTCTACATCCTGAGCCGAAAACTCTACCACGAAGGCCCCTCTTTGGGGATAAATATTTACTAAGCCTTCTTTGGCCAAGCGGTTTAAAGCTTCTCTGATAGGAGTGCGACTTATCCCTAAAGCTCGGGCTAAGTCGGCTTCATTTATTTTTTCTCCAGGTGATAGACGCCTTTCTAAGATAAGTCTCTTCAACTCTTGATAGGCTTGCGTTCCCAGAGAAAAATTCAACATGGCCATCTTCATCATTACCTAGGCGTAAATTCCCTTTTTGTATAATGTATACATTATACAAAAAATTTGTCAAGGAAATTTTGCGCTATGCCTCGATTAATTTTGAAATTCGTACCCATTTCTGGTGGGGGGAGAGAGGCTCATTAAAATTAGGCCCGGGTTCTTTCATGGGCCCGGGCGAGGAAAAAAAATCTCTCCTTTAAACTAGGCCTAAATTTTTTGCCCAGCACTCTCCCCTAACGAGACTTTGGGGCCATGGTGATAAATGGCTAAAGGCAGGAATTCATCCAATTTTAAAGGGAAAATTTTTCTCTCAAAAATGGAGGAATTTTTATTATCTTCCCTTCGTCATCGACGAAAGCATGGAGAGTTCTACCTTGCACCAGCTCCTTTTTATCTTCCCGGCGCCTTATGCTATACAGAAACTGGATACTGGCCCGCTTGATAAAATCAACGCGCGTCTCGATGATCAAAAGATCGTCGTACTTGGCGGAGTCTAAATATTTGCAGAATACTTCCGCCACTGGTAAATAAATGCCTTGAGCTTCCATTTCTTTGTAGGAAATACCCAAATGACGCATATACTCTGTCCGCCCCATTTCAAACCAGCGTAAGTAATGGGCATAGTAAACTATACCCATGGCGTCGGTTTCCGCATAGGTTACGCGGGTCTCTATTTGGTGAAGGGGAAATTCCATTTTATTTACCCACCAATTAGGCTATTTTCCCCAGCTCTTTAAAAATTTCTCCATGAGTTCGTGTCCTTTTTTTATAAAAAATCCTGTCTGCCGAGCCGCAAATTCGTTAAAAGCCAAATTGAAATTCGGCTCTGCTTTTTTATCTTGGGCATCGAAAATGACAAAAGGGACCGGGTCGGCCGCGTGGGTCCGTAAAGAAATAGGCGTGGGATGGTCAGGCAAAACTAAAAGACGGTAATCAGCAAAATCCTGTAATCCTTGGCAGATCGGGCCTACAATTTTTTGGTCAAAATCTTCTATGGCTCTAATCTTCTCCTGGAGGTTTCCGTTGTGTGAAGCTTCATCCGGAGCCTCCACATGAACATAAACAAAATCTTTATGGGCAAGTTCGGATAGAGCATAAGCCACTTTGCCGGCGTAATTAGTATCCAAGTAGCCAGTAGCCCCTGGTACATTAATTATCTCCAGCCCGGCATAAAAACCAATTCCTTTAACCAGGTCTACAGCGGATATGATAGATCCTGTTAAACGGAACCTTTGCGTGAGGGGGGGTAAAGCTGGCGCGCGCCCTTGGCCCCAAAGCCAAATGGCATTGGCCTCCTTTTTTCCTGCTTGTCGTCGCCGCTGGTTGACTACATGCTGGGCCAAAACTTTGCGCGCCTCCTGCATTAACCGGCGTATTTCAATTTCTCCTTCTCCCCGCGGCAAATAATTACTAATTTCTTGATTTATGATATCGTGGGGCGGGGTCGTTTGCAGATGCAAACTCTTCTCCCCGTTTCTCCACACCAGTAGATGCCGGTAACTTACGCCAGGATAAAATTGGAAAACATGATCGCCCAGAAATTTTTCAATATCTAAAATTATTTCGCGCGCCTCGGGGGTAGAAATATGGCCGGCACTAAAATCCTCCATGACCTCCTTATGCCCTTCTTGGCGGAGGGTGATCAAATTGCAGCGGAAAGCCACGTCGGCCTGATCTAATTTAATGCCCATGGCCGCGGCTTCTAAGGGGGCTCGCCCTGTAAAATATAAATGGGGGTCGTAGCCAAAAATAGATAAATTGGCCACATCGCTCCCGGGAGCCAAACCAGAAGGAATAGTCCACACTAATCCTAAAGTTCCTCTCTGGGCTAAGTAATCTAAATGGGGAGTCTGAGCTGCTTGTAACGGGGTTTTTCCGTTAAGCTCCGGAATGGGTTCGTCAGCCATCCCATCTCCCAAAAGAACTATAAACTTTTTACTCAAGATGATCCCTTTCTTTATTATTATTCAATTAAAAGTCCGAAGGATCTTCAATCCGCATATAAACTGTTTTATCCACGATTATGGGCAGACGGTCAATGACCTGTAAGGCTTTCTGCATATTCTTCTCGCGCGCTTCATGGGTAACGATGTATATGGGCACAGCTTTCTCGGCGCGCCGGCCTTTTTGGATGACCGAAGCAATGCTGATATCTAAGTCACCCAAAATACCCGAGATTCGCGAGAGCACTCCCGGTCTGTCTACTACTGTAAAACGTAAATAATATGGACAACTTATATTCTCGATACTTTTAATATCTCCTTCTTTTAAATAAGGCCGCTGATAAGCAAGCAAGGGAACTCGTCGATTAGCGCCCAAGCGCAGGTTGCGACTTAGATCAACCAAATCGCTGACCACGGCGCTCGCCGTGGGCATCATTCCTGCACCAGGTCCATAGAATAGAGTTGATCCCACCGCGTCCCCCTTAACAAAAATAGCATTATAAGGACCGCTTACTGTAGAAAGCAAATGGTCGGCAGGTAAAAGAGTGGGATGCACCCGAGCTTCGATTGGCCCTCCATCAGATTTAGCAATGGCCAACAATTTAATGTGGTAGCCTAATTCCTTGGCATACTCCACATCCATGGGCGCAATGGAAGTTATCCCTTCCGTATAAATATCTTCTAACTTTACTTGCACTCCGTAGGCCAAAGAAATCAGGATGGAAAGCTTGTGGGCTGTGTCAATACCTTGAATATCTAAGGTCGGGTCTGCTTCGGCATAGCCAAGTTCCTGAGCCTTCTTTAGTACTTCTTCAAATTTCAGGTTCCGCGCGGTCATTTCACTTAAGATGTAATTGGAAGTACCGTTGAGAATACCAAAGATGACCTGGATCTTATTAGCCACCAGCCCCTCTTTGAGAGCCCTAATTATGGGAATACCCCCGCCTACACTTCCTTCAAAACCCAAATCAACTCCATACTCGTCTGCTGCTTTAAATATTTCCAAGCCATGAACAGCTAAGAGCGCTTTGTTTGCCGTTACTACATGCTTTCCTTTGGCCATAGCTTGCAAGATAAAGGTGCGGGCCGGTTCTAATCCGCCGATGAGCTCTACGATAATAGAAATCTCTGGATCTTCGATTACTTCGGTCACATTAGCAGTCAAGATCGCTGGACTGACTTTTATACCCCGATCTCTGGTAATATCTAAATCGGCTATCTTTTTTAAAATTAAAGAAAAGCCCAATCGCTCTTCTAACAGCTTAGCTTTTTCTTGCAAAATTTTTACTACCCCAGTGCCTACGGTACCGAAACCAATTAAGCCTATATAAACCCTTTCCATTTTTAACTCCTCAATCTTTGAGGTTAGACCGAGTTTTAGCTTCCCTATGGGCAACAGATTATGGCCAACCCCTCTTCTTAAAATAACTTCTTTATTCCTTTCACAGCCTGTTTTATGCGCTGCGTATTCTCTACCAAAGCAAACCGCACATGGTCATCGCCGTATTCGCCGAATCCAATTCCTGGAGAGACAGCTACTTTGGCAACCTGTAAAACTAACTTAGAAAACTCTAAAGAACCCATTTCTTTAAATTTATCTGGAATTTCTCCCCAAACAAACATCGTCCCTTTTGGTTTTTCGATCTTCCACCCTATTCTGCGCAATCCTTCGATTAAGGTATCTCTCCTCTCTTGATATACTTGACGAATTTCTTCTACACAGCTTTGGTCTTCATTTAAAGCAATAATAGCGGCAATTTGGATGGGTTGGAAGATGCCGTAATCCAAATAACTTTTAAGCCGGGCCAGAGCCGAAATCATTCTTTTGTTTCCCAAAGCAAACCCCACGCGCCAACCGGGCATGCTGTAGCTTTTGGAAAGAGTAAAGAATTCCACTCCCACTTCCTTAGCCCCTGGCGCTTGCAAAAAACTTGGGGCGCGATAACCATCAAAAACTAAGTCCGCATAAGCTAAGTCATGAACAACCAAAAGATTATGGGTCCGGGCAAAGGCCACGACTTTTTCGAAGAAGGGTAAATCAACTACTTCGGTAGTGGGGTTATGGGGGAAAGAGATGATCAACATTTTAGCTGGCGGCCAAGTATGGCGCGTAGCAGCCTCAAGATCAGCAAAAAAATCTCTTCCTTTTACTAAGGGAATAGTGCGCAGATCTCCTCCGGCGATGATTACTGAATAAGGGTGAATGGGATAAGCAGGCGTAGGGACAATGACCACATCACCTGGCCCAATGGTCGCTAAAACTAAATGGGCCAATCCTTCTTTGGCTCCTATGGTCACAATAACTTCTGTATCAGGATCAAGCTCTATTCCGTATTTCCTTTGGTATAAACCGGCCATTGCTTCCCTAAGCTTGGCAATTCCTCGAGAAGCCGAGTAGCGGTGGTTGCGGGAATTTTTTACTGCTTCAATTAGCTTATCCACAATATGCGCCGGCGTAGGTAAATCTGGATTGCCCATTCCTAAATCAATGATATCATCTCCCCTCCGCCGAGCCTTCATTTTTAGATCATCCACTATGGCAAAAACATAGGGAGGTAACCTTTTAATGCGTTGGAATTCTTCCATAATAATTAAATCTCCGTAATTAAACGTCTTTACGTATATTTTTATTTCGAATGAGAAAATTAATCATTTTATTTTATTTGGCAAAAGATTTATCATGGCATGCCCGCAGGGCGTGGCCATCTCGCTTGGGAATTGCTTTAACACAGGAGCTCTAAACTATGCTCCCGCCCAATAAGAGGATATAAAATCTTTCATCGTCTTTAAACCAGGAGGAGCAGCAATCACTTTGGGGATGGCATTGACCAACATGGCTATGGTAGCGATATCACCATGCGTTCCTCCTTTGACTACCACCTCTAAATTGGGACTCCCTTTAATGGATACGGCATCATAGGCCTCTTTGGCGCCAATGGCCGCTTCAAAATTGAGCGTAATCACGGCTGCTCCTTTTTTCCAGCCACAGCCCACTTGGCGCACTCCCGCAGCTTTACCGGGCGGCACAGTAATATATTCACTCTTGACTTCATGAGGAAAGAAAACCGGCTCGATTGTTTCCGTAATTTTATCCAGCCGCCAGCCCAAACCCGCGGCAATCATCGCTATAGATTCAGTCAAGCCCACGTGTCTAAGAATACCTTCTTTAACTAACTTGGCAAATTCTTCCGGGCTTTTTCCGGCCCCAATTTTTTCTTGGAAAGGCAGCCTCCTCAAAGAAGCATCTTGGAGGCGACTTACTTTTATCTCTTTTACATCCGTACAAACTGAACTCATAAATAAAGGCCAGGCATCCATTAAGAAACCAGGGTTTACACCTGTTCCTAAAACGGTCACCCGATGGTCTTTGGCCATTTCATCTAATCGAGCTGCTAATTTGGGATGTCTATAAAAGGGATAAGACAACTCTTCGCAACTGGAAATAACGTTTAATTTTCCTTTAATCAAAGATTCCAATTCCGGCATAACTTTTTTAAAACTGGAACTAGTAGTATGAATAGCTACCTGGGGTTTGGTCTTTTTTATAACTCCATAAAGATCATTAGAAACAGTTATACCTAATTTACGCCCTATACCAACTAACTCGCCCAAGTCTTCTCCTTCATGATTCAGGTCGATGGCGCCCACGATCTCCAAATTCTTTTTTTCCAGCAGGTTCTTGGTCACTCCCCGGCCAATAACGCCAATGCCAAATTGCAGCACCCGAATTTTCTTATCCATTTCTCCTCCTTCCGAAAAAAACTATATTTGTTAAAAATTCTTTGCTCTTCTTTTAATAATAGGCGAATTTATTTTGCGCAAGCCTATTCTCTGTCTCGATATTTTTTTCATCGGAGCAATTGCATATTTACAGTTATCACCCTTACCTTCCTCCATGGCCAAGTCTTAGCGACTTTCCCCAATGAGACTGTGTCGTAATTCGCCATGAGAAATGAAACCAAAGGCGGCAAAGGACAAGCCCTAGCCCTACGTTTGAGATCTTTTTAACTTCTCGTAGGGTAAACACTTTGGGCTTGCCGAAACCGCATCAAGCCATCATTTATTTTTTATTTTTTGCTGCCTTTAATATTTCCCTTTCGTGAGTAGGAGAATTTCAAATTTTTCTTTGTACTAATGAAATTTTTTTAATTAGAATATTTAAATATATCTAAATAAAAAATAATGTGTCAAGAATAGAAATTGAGCTCTCTGAAAAAGTCCCTCGGGATGTAATTAAGTCATTCCTGCTCAAGCAGAAATCCATTATTTTTAAGGTATTTCTGGACTCCCGCTTTCGCGAGTGACCTAAAAGTCGGTTTTTCAGAGATCTCAAATTGCGGAGTTAACCTCCCCTTTCCCATCTTTAAGAAAGAGGACAAAAAGCAGGTAGGTGTCCAGATTTTTTAAGTAACTTGACATGACCGTTTGGTCACCCACGAACGATGAAAATTAATAATCCCCCATCCCCCTTTAGAAAAGGGGGGATGGGGGGATTTGAAAGTTATTTTCAAGGTACCTTATGGATGTTCGCTAGCGCAGGGGTGTCAGCAGATATAGTTTTTAAGACTCTTTTATTAAGATTAGCTCGGCCGTATTTTTAATTGTATTTAATGGGTCTATTTGTTAACATATTTTAAGAATTTTGATCACCAGAATTTTTGAGGAGGAAAGGTAAATGGAAAGTTTGACCGGCAAGCTTGCCCAATTCATAGTAAATTTAAATTATAAATCTCTCCCTGGCGAAGTGGTCCACAAAGCTAAACTTTGCCTGCTGGATACATTGGGCGCTGCTTTGGCTGGGTCTAAGACTCCCGAAGCAATAATTGCCAAAAGGTTTGCCCTCAAAATGCACCAAAAAAAGGAAGCCACGCTCATTACCGGAAAAAGCAAAGTAGGCGTATTAGAAGCGGCTATGGCTAACGGCATGATGGCCCATGCTTTGGAGCTTGATGATGGCAACCGTTTTGCTTTAGGGCACCCTGGCGTCTCTGTAATACCTACCGTGCTTGCTTTAGCAGAAAAAGAAAAAATTAAAGGGCCAGAAATAATACCGGCCATTGTAGCTGGGTATGAAGTTTTTGGGCGGATAGGGGCCGGAGGCAATCCTTCTCATCTTGATCGCGGCTTTCATACCACGGGAACCTGCGGTACTTTTGCGGCCGCCGCAGCCGCTGGCCGGCTATTAAGGTTAAATGCTTCGAAGCTGGTCTCCACTTTAGGTATAGCTGGTTCGCAGGCCGCCGGGCTATTTGCTTTCATGGCCGATGGCAGCATGACCAAAGTTCTCCATCCGGGCAAAGCAGCCCATAATGGCATCCTAGCTGCTTATTTGGCCCGCGAAGGGTTTACTGGACCAGCTTTTATTCTCGAGGATAAAAGAGGTTTTTACCATGCTTTTGCTGATAGTTATAATCCCCAAAGAGTTCTGGAAGGATTAGGGGAAAAATACGAAATCATGCATACTTATGTCAAATATCATGCCTCCTGTCGCCATAGCCATGCGCCTATCGATGCTCTCCTGGAGATTCGCCAATCTCACGCCTTTACCCCAGCAGAAATCGAGAAAGTAAATATTTATACTTACTCAATTGCTGCCAAATTAATTGCGGGGAAGGAAGTAACTACACCGATTACCGGCAAAATGAGCTTGCCTTATTCCGCAGCTGTAGCCCTAATTTTCGGCCAAGTAGGTTTAGAGGAGTTTAAACCCAAAACTCTCCAAAACAAAGAAGTTAGGGCGCTTATGGAAAAGATAGACGTTTATGCAGACGAAGAGCTTGATAAACTTATCCCCGACCATCGGGCAGCGCGGGCAGAGATTATTTTAAAAGACGGCCGTAAGTTTTCTGCCCAAGTATTGGACGCTAAAGGAGAGCCGGAAAATCCGGGCCCGGAAAATGAACTTTATGAAAAATTCCGCACCTTAGCCCGCACGGTTTTGAACAAAGAAAAAGTAGAGAAGATTATAGATATGATCAACTCTCTGGAAAAAATGAAAGAGATTGCCCCTTTAACTAAGCTACTTATTGGCCAATAAGAAATTCCCCATAAGATTTATCCGTAGACAAAAAGGGGAAAGCCTGTTATTTTGAAAATATAGACTAATCTGCCGCAGGCAGAAGGAGTATAGATGGCTGACGAGACAATTAATCGGTAGTCATCTGTAAATCCAAAAAATTAAAAAAATTAAGGAGGCTAAAAGATGTTTGAAGATTTAAGGGCATTTTCTAAAAAATTGGGTTTACCTGAAGGTGATTTAAATGATCTGCCTACTTCCGGGCAGACTTTTCCTGATGGTGCCCATTACCGCATAGAGGTTCCCACAGTAAATTCTCCTGATGGTCTCAAAGGTCTGTTAGAACAAGCAGCCAAACATGGGATCACTATTAATCGCGTGGATGAGACTTGGGGAATTTTCCGCTATACCACTGCTCAAATAAAGGAATTCTTAAGTGTGGCTAGGGAAAACAAAGTGGAATTAAACTTTTCTCATGGTCCCCGGGCGACATACGATACCAGTGCCACTGTTCTATCTCCGCAAGGAGTGAGGATTAGTTATCGGCTGCGCGGCATGGAGCAGATTTATCGAGCTGTGGAAGACATTCGCCGCGTGATAGATTTGGGTGGTCGAGGTTTTCTGATTTATGACGAAGGCTTACTTTGGTATTTAAATGAAATGCGCAAAGAAGGAAAACTTCCGGCGGATATTAAACTAAAAATATCTGCCCATTGCGGCCATTGCAACCCGGTTTCCTTCAAGCTTTTAGAAAGTCTGGGCGCTGATTCTATTAATCCGGTAAGAGACTTGACTTTACCTATGATAGCTGCCTTACGGCGAGCGGTGAAGATACCTTTAGATGTGCATACAGACAATCCCCCAGCTTCGGGAGGCTTTATTCGCACTTACGAGGGGCCCGAGATGGTGCGCATTGCTTCTCCTATTCATTTGAAAACCGGAAATTCCCGCGTGGGCGCCCATGGCATTCAAACCACGGCGGCGGATGGTCGGAATATGGCCGACCAGGCTTCCATCGTCGTGGAAACGATGAAGAAATATTTCCCGCAAGCCATTCAAAGTAAACCAGGTGCGCCAGATATGGCTATCCCAAAGTGAGATAACTTTTCTGGGGTCAAGGGAATTCTACCTTTGGCCCCAGTTTTTATAATTTGGGCACACCTTTTTCTAAAATAACTTTTCCATCCAGTTCTATGGTCGGCCGCCACATGATTAAATCGTAGTGAATGGCCGCTTTTATTTTTCCACCTAAAGTAATATTTGTGCCAATACCGATATGGACTGTTCCGAAAACTCCTTCATCTTCTAACATAATCCCTTGCATAATCGATTTCGGGTTTAAACCCACGCCCAATTCGGCCACATTATAAACCTGCGGATCATTTCTTTTTTGCAAATCTTCGGCCAACTTTTTAGCCTGCCCTCCCCCCTCAATTTTTATAATCATTCCTTTTTCTACGGTGGCAATTACTGGCTCCTGCAATACGCCAATCCCGATGTAGGGAATGCTGGCATCAGCAACGATAATTCCCTGGGCTGTCCCTTCAATAGGTGAAAAATTTGCTTCCACATTGGGAACTGGAGAAAGCTGGCCCTTCTGGACGATACAATACATAGCATTTCCCGGCCTACCACTTTTATCCATTATTAAATTAGTGCCCCCTGCGCTGGTAAGCTTGACCACCTTGGCTTGTTCAAAGGCCCCGGCCATCTTTTGACAAATAATTTTTAATTCCTGAAAATCTGCTTCAATACCACCATAAATAAGCATCTCCTCAGTAAAATCAGTCATGGCCAATCCGCGGGCTCCAGACTGTATAGCCTGTCTCATGGCCTGGGTATGGGTGATGGAATTAGAAACCACCGCAAAAATTACGTCGGCCTTGGTCATCGCCTGGGCAATAGGTAAAGGTGGCTCTTGGCCATGCCCTTGGCGAGGGATCATGGTGGCAAGCACCACCTCTCCTCCTTGGGTATAAACTGCTTCGGCTAAAACTCGGGCAATATTAGTTTTAATAAAATCAGTAATGATCAAGACATTCTCTCCAGCTTTGACTCCTGCGCAGATTTGGACTAGTTTATGCGCCCCTTTAGCCATAAGTATTTCTTTCATTCTTTTCTCCTTAGCTCATTTTCTTTTTAATTAAAATCATCCTAAATGATCATTTAGGTATGTGTCAATCTTAAATAAATTTGGCTGTCGGTCATTTTTATTTTTTTCTTTTTTAAAGTGAATAAGAAAGAAATAATCTCCCCTATCTCCTCTTTATTATAAAACTGCCCGTACCTATGGAAAGATCACGGCCTCATACTTCTGCATGTTTGCGTGCCTCTGGCCATTTCAGCCAAGGATAGCCTATTTATCAATTAAGACCCACCTGCGCTGGGATGAGGGAAGTTAGGGAAACATTAAAATTTGCCATTTAATTTTTCCTTTCAATGAGAGAATACCTGAGGATTACCTTTTTAAATGATATTAGCCATAGGTTGTGCTATATACATAAATCAGGCTCAGATAAAGAAAGGAGAAAGAGGGCCATGAATAGGGATGAACCATTGCCCAATCACCAATTGCAAAAATTTGTGAAGAAAACTTTAGACCTTGGCGCCCGGGAAGCGAAAATAATATCCCCTCGTAAGGTAGAGACGGGGATATGGGTGCGTTTAAAATGTCAATTCGGATGCGCTAGCTATGGGTCAAGCTTAATGTGTCCGCCTTATACTCCTCGGCCAGAAGAAACCCGCCAGATGCTCGACCAATATAGAAAGGCTATTCTTTTTGAAAGCCCCACGGCAAATACTAAAGAAATTGCCGCTCAAATGGAGAGAGAGATTTTTTTAGCAGGTTATTATAAAGCATTAGGGTTAGGAGGTGGGCCTTGCCGCCTCTGCCAGCATTGCGCTTTTGAAAAAGGGTGTCGTCATGCTGAAGAAGCCCGCCCAGCTATGGAAGCCTGTGGAATTGACGTTTTTGCTACTGCCCGCAAACACGGGTTTACGATTAAAGTTCTTAGAAATTACCGCGAACCCCAGCATTATTTTGGTTTAATTCTCATTGCCTGAATGAAAACACAGTAAACAATAATTCCTTCAAGAATTACCGCTCCAAAACAAATTTATCAGCTTGGGTGGGTATGGGGACAGAATAATCGCCATTGAAACAGGCCAAACAGAAATTATCTTTCGGCTGGGGCATAGCTCCCACCATTCCTTCCAGACTCAGATAGGCTAAGCTGTCTAAACCAATAAACTTGCGTATCTCTTCTACTGAATGGGCGGAAGCGATGAGTTCCTCTTTCGTGGGGAAATCGATTCCATAATGGCAAGGGAAGCGGTGCGGAGGGCAACTTACCCGCATGTGGACTTCTTTGGCTCCTGCTTCGCGCAAATTTCTAATCCGGGTGCGGCTAGTAGTTCCCCGCACTATTGAATCTTCAATGACTACTACTCTCTTTCCTTTCAGCAGATCCTTAACGGGATTTAATTTAACTTTCACCCCAAAATCCCGAATGGATGCTGAAGGCTGAATGAAGGTTCGCCCCACATAATGATTCCTGATCATGCCCATCTCAAAAGGCAGGCCCAATCGTTCGGCAAAACCTAAAGCTGCGTAATTTCCGGAGTCGGGAATGGGCATAACTAAGTCAGCTTCGGCCGGACTTTCCTCAGCCAAGCGCGCCCCTAATTTTTTACGAATCAAGTAAACATTTTCCCCAAAGATATTACTATCTGGGCGAGCAAAATAGATGTATTCAAATATGCAGAAGGCGGGTTTAACTTTTGGAAAAGGCTGCTCAGAATGTAGTCCTTCTCGGTTAATAAGAATAATCTCCCCGGGCTGTACATCTCGCAAATAATGGGCTTGCACTAAATCGAGAGCACAGGTTTCAGAAGCGATTACGTGGCTACCGTTTATTTCTCCTAAGCAAAGAGGACGAAACCCGTGGGGATCACGTGCCGCAATTAAAGAATTTTCGGTAAGGATAACAATGGAGTAAGCTCCCTTAACTTGAGCAAGGGCCTGGATAGTTTTCTCCATATATCCACGCTTCTTAGAACGGGCCATCAAATGCACAAAAATTTCACTATCCATTGTAGACTGGAAGATCGAGCCCTTAGCCTCCAGCTTAATTTTTAGATCCCGGGCATTGACCAAATTGCCATTGTGGGCTATGGCCAGAAATCCTCCTGAATGTTGAGCTAAAAAAGGTTGGGCATTCTTTAAAAGAGAAGAGCCAGTAGTTGAATAGCGGACATGGCCTATGGCCGCTGTTCCTGACAGGGCCTTAATAATTTCTTCGTTGAAAACTTCGGCTACCAAACCCATGCCTTTATGGCTTTTAGGTTCACCATTTTCCGCACAGACAATGCCCGCGCTCTCTTGCCCGCGGTGTTGTAAAGAATAAAGCCCAAGAAAAGTAAGATAAGAGGCTTCCGGATGTCCCCAAATGCCAAAAATTCCACATTCTTCGCGAGGTTTATTATGGAGCATTTTACCTTTCCTGCTTTTAATTGGGCCTGATTATGGCCGCATTATATTCCTGCAATGATTTTACCTGCAATTCCTCTTTAATCAGCGCTTCGATACCATTGACCGACGCAGCTGCCCCAGAGATGGTGGTGATTAAAGGTATGTTGTGGGCAACGGCCACAGCGCGGATAGAAACCTGATCTCTTTTAGGCCTACGTCCGGAGGGGGTATTAATAATTAGGTCTATCTCGCGATTCTTGATCAAGTCAATAATATGCGGTCGGCCTTCGTTAACTTTATAAATGGTTTGCACAGGAATTCCATTTTGGGCCAAAGCTTTAGCTGTCCCTCTGGTAGCCACAATTTCAAAACCAAAATCGGAAAGCTTTTTAGCGATGAAAATGATGGCCCGCTTATCGCGGTTCTTTACGCTAATAAAAACTTTACCCTTGGTGGGCAAGATTTGGCCGGCGGCCAGTTCGGCCTTGGCAAAGGCAATGCCAAAGGCATGATCAATGCCCATTACTTCTCCAGTCGATTTCATCTCCGGTCCCAGTACTGTATCTACTCCGGGAAATCGATTAAAGGGAAAAACAGATTCTTTGACCGCCACATGGGAAACTTCTACTTCTTTGGTAAAACCCAACTCGCGAAGCGTCCTCCCGACCATAATTTTGGCCGCCAATTTGGCTAAGGGCACCCCGGTTGCTTTCGAGACAAAGGGAATGGTCCGGGAGGCTCGGGGGTTTACTTCCAATATATAAACTGTATCATCGCGAATAGCATACTGCACATTCATCAAACCTTTTACCCCCAGCTCTTTGGCCAAGGCATAAGTATTTTCTTTGATTATTTTAATAAGTTCATCACTCAATGTATAAGGCGGAAGCACACAGGCACTATCTCCAGAATGGATTCCCGCCTCTTCAATATGCTCCATGATTCCCCCGATTACTACAGTTTCACCGTCACCTATCGCATCTACATCTACTTCGATGGCATCTTCCAAGAATTTATCTATGAGGATAGGATGTTCGGGCGAAGCCTGGACAGCGTCTCTCATATAAATCTCTAAATCCTCTTCATGGTAAACGATTTCCATGGCCCTGCCCCCTAAGACATAAGAGGGACGGACAATAACTGGATAGCCAATTTCCTTAGCTACCTGACGTGCTTCGGCAAAAGAAGTGGCCGTCCCATTAGGAGGCTGGTGCAACCTTAATTTTTTAATAAGTTCTTTGAACCTTTCGCGATCTTCAGCTTGATCAATGCTGTCGGGAGTGGTGCCCAAAATATTTACTCCGGCTTTCATCAAGGGTACGGCTAAGTTTAAAGGAGTTTGGCCGCCGAACTGGACAATAACCCCAATTGGTTTTTCTTTTTCGACGATATTCAGCACATCTTCCCTGGTCAAAGGTTCAAAGTAAAGTCGGTCGGAGGTATCATAATCGGTGGAAACAGTCTCTGGATTACTATTGACCATGATGGTCTCATATCCTTCTTCGCGTAAAGCTTGGGCGGCATGAACACAGCAATAATCAAACTCAATTCCTTGGCCGATGCGATTAGGCCCTCCCCCTAAAATCATTACTTTCTTTTTGGCCGAAGGCCGAACTTCATCTTCCACTTCGTAGGTGGAATAATAATAGGGCGTATAGGCTTCAAATTCGGCCGCACAAGTATCTACCAATTTAAAGGTAGGGGTTACTCCCTGTTTCTGCCGCCAATTTCTTACAGCCATTTCATCCCCATTAAGAAGCTGAGCCAGCCTTCGATCAGCAAAGCCAAATTCTTTAGCCTGCCGCCAAAGGAACTCCGGGATTTCGCTTAAAGGCCAGCCCTTTTCTCCCCACTCGCGGATTTTATCTTCTAAGTCACAAATCTGTTTAATATTCTCAATGAACCAAGGGTCAATATGACTTATTTCCGCAATCTCTCTGGCCGACATTCCCTTTTTGAAAGCCGCAGGCAAGTAGAAAATTCTTTCGGGAGTGGGCATGATTAATTTCTCCCGGATATTCTCTAAAGATAAGTTCATCCTCCCATCATCACTCAGGCTGAAACGACCAATTTCTAAGGAACGAATAGCTTTTTGGAAAGCTTCTTTAAAAGTCCGGCCTATGGCCATGACCTCGCCCACAGATTTCATCGAAGTAGTTAAAGTTGGGTCAGCTCCCGGAAACTTTTCAAAAGCCCAACGGGGAATCTTGACCACACAGTAGTCAATAGTCGGTTCAAAGGAGGCCATTGTTTCTTTAGTAATATCATTGGGAATTTCATCTAAGGTATAGCCAATAGCTAACTTAGCAGCTACTTTGGCGATAGGAAATCCAGTGGCTTTAGAAGCTAAAGCAGAACTGCGGGAAACGCGGGGATTCATTTCGATCACCACCATGCGGCCATTTTGCGGATTTACGGCAAACTGAATATTCGATCCGCCTGTTTCCACCCCAATTTCTCTTATAATCGCCATAGCGGCATCCCGCATCCGCTGATATTCTTTATCACTCAAAGTCTGGGCCGGGGCGACGGTGATGCTGTCTCCAGTATGCACACCCATGGGATCAAAATTTTCTATGGAACAGATAATCACCACATTATCTTTCAAATCGCGCATCACTTCCAATTCATATTCCTTCCAGCCTAAGACTGACTCTTCAATCATAATCTCATGGATCAGCGAAAGCTCGATTCCTTGAGCGCACAAAGACATAAATTCTTCCGTGTTAAAAGCAATGCCCCCACCGGTACCCCCTAAAGTAAAACTTGGTCTGATTACCGCCGGCAGCCCCACTCGGCCTAAAACTTCGCGCGCCTCTACTAAGCTGCGAGCAAAACCACTGCGGGGAACTTCCAGCCCAATACGTTCCATAGCCTTTTTAAATAATTCGCGATTCTCAGCTTTGCGGATGGCTGCTTGATTAGCCCCGATCATTTCCACGCCATATTTTTCTAAAACCCCCATCTCCGCTATTTGGATGGCCGTATTCAAAGCAGTTTGCCCCCCCAAAGTGGGCAATAGCGCTTGCGGTCTTTCGCGGGCAATAATCTTGGCTACAATCTCGGGCGTGATGGGCTCCAAATAGGTGCGATCGGCCATTTGCGGATCAGTCATAATCGTGGCCGGATTAGAGTTGACCAGCACTATTTCCAAACCTTCTTCTTTTAGCGCCTTACAGGCTTGTGTCCCCGAGTAATCAAATTCGCAGGCTTGGCTAATCACAATTGGCCCAGAGCCAATTATTAAAATTTTTTTAATATCTTGGCGCTTAGGCATTATTCTCCCATAGCTCGTTTCATTAAAGAAATGAATTCATCGAATAAATAGGAAGCATCATGGGGTCCGGGAGATGCTTCTGGATGATACTGTACAGAAAAAATTGGCAAATAGCGGTGGCGCATTCCTTCTAAACTTAAATCATTGAGGTTTATATGGGTAATTTCGACTTCTTTCTTCGGCAAAGTCTCTAAATCTACGCAAAACCCATGATTTTGAGTGGTGATTTCCACCTGGCCACTTTGCAAATTTTTCACGGGCTGATTACCCCCGTGGTGGCCAAATTTTAACTTATAAGTCTTGCCGCCCATGGCTAACCCCAAAAGTTGGTGCCCGAGACAAATGCCAAAAATTGGCTTACGACCTAAAAGAGATTTGACCGTCTCGATGGCATATGGTACGGCTGCGGGATCTCCAGGCCCATTGGAGAGGAAAATACCGTGGGGATGCAGAGAAAGGATCTCCTCGGCCCTCGTCGTTGCCGGCACCACCAAAACTGCACATCCGCGGCTCACTAAATGGCGAATGATATTATGCTTAATCCCGAAGTCCATGGCCACTACTCTGAACTTATCTTTTCCCGCCAGATCCAGATTCTGCCCATTTCCCCACGCCCAAAGACCTGGGCCAGTTCCCTGAAAAAATTCTCCTCGATCTTTTCTACTCCCCCATGCATAAACCTTTGGGCAAGTCACTGCTTGCACCCAATCACTCCCCGCCATAGGCGGCGAACTGCGGGCTTTGGCCACTAAAGAGTGGGCGTCAAAATCCAGGGTAGAAATAATTCCCCGCATCGCCCCCGCACTCCGAATATGCTTGGTCAAGGCGCGGGTATCTACTCCAGCTATACCTAAGACCCCGAATTTTTTTAAAAAATCACCCAAATTACCTTGGGCACGCCAATTACTCGGAAAAGGACAATATTCTTTCACGACAAACCCTTCGACCCATGGACGCCATGATTCGAAATCTTCTTCGTTGACCCCGTAATTTCCGATCAAAGGATAAGTCATCGTAACAATTTGACCTTTATAAGAAGGGTCAGTAAGCACTTCTTGATAACCAGTCATGGAGGTATTGAAGACCACTTCTCCGCATCGCTCCCCTTCTGCGCCAAAGGACCAGCCCCCAAAAATAGTGCCATCTTCTAAGGCTAAAATAGCTTGCTTACTTTCCCGGTTCATTTTTTAGTAATCTCCGCGCCAATTCAAAATTTCTCTGCGCTGCTCCTAAGTTAGCCTCCAGGATTTCTTTGCCCGCCTCTCCCCTCTTCTTTAATTCTGTAGGATGGTTTAGAAAATAGAGGCATCTTTCCCCTAATTCTTTATAATCTTTAACCATGAATCCAGCTCCCGCCTCCTGCAATAGTTCATGCGCATCATGAAAATCTTCTATCGATGGGCCATAAAAAACAACTTTGCCCCAAGCTGCTGGCTCCAAAATATTCTGGCCGCGCTTGGGAACTAAGCTCCCCCCACAGAAAACTAAAGTTGCTATACTATAAACCTTACTCAACTCACCAAAAGTATCCCAGATAATAATGGGCCGAGCTCCCCTCCCTTCTTCAGGAAGCTTACTGCGGCGCACAAATTCGCCAACTTTATAATCCATCACCAATTTTTCAATTTTAGGTACGCGGTCTATATGCCGGGGAACAATAATTAAAATTAAAGAAGGAAACTCTTGGCGCACGCGCAAAAAAGTTTGCAGGATAACTTCTTCTTCCCCTTCGTGTGTGGAGCCGGCAACGAATACTAAGTCTCCCTCCTGCAAAGAGAGGAGGTTTTGCATCTCTTTCTTAAATTCCGCCTCTGCTTTAAAAATCGCTTGGTCAAACTTACAATTGCCATTAACAAAAACCTTTACCGGATTAGCGCCCATGGCTATGATTCTATCGCCATCTGGCACCCCGATCATGGAAAGGACATCAAAGTAATCAAGAACCTCGGCCCAGAAAAACCTGGTGCGCCGATAACGGCGATACGAACGGGCGGAGATGCGCCCATTAGCCAACATAGTTCGTACTCCCTTTTCTTTCGCCATTCGTAAAAGATTGGGCCAAATTTCGGTTTCCGCAATAATCAACAAGTCTGGACGCCATCGTTCCAGACTGTGCTGCACTGCCCAATATAAATCTAAGGGGGCGTAACTAACTAAAGAAGCTTCTTTAACTTGTTCCCGGGCTATCTTTTGTCCGCTTTCTGTACTTGTCGTTAAAATGATATAAGCTCTTGGATAATGAGTAGCTAAAAGCCTAATTAAGGGGTGGATGGCGGATACTTCCCCCATAGAGACTGCCTGGACCCAAATACACGGCTTCTGGACGCCCGGCATACTTTGGCCTTCCGGAACAAAACCCAATTTTTCCCTTAAAGCCCGCCGCCAGTCTGTATAAGATAATAATTTATAGAGGAAAAAGGGAGCGCAGATAATGACTACCATGATCCACAAGAGATTATACAGAAAATACACTTTGGGCAAGCCTCGGCTAAAGATTAAGTCTGCCCTTTAGGCTGGGTTTTTTCGACCATAGCCCGTACCTTTGCCAAATCCTCCCAAGTATCCACTTCCCAAGAATCAAATTTTGTTTCCGCTAACTTTATTTTATAGCCGTGTTCTAAAGCGCGCAGTTGTTCCAACGATTCCAACTGTTCTAAATATCCCCTTTCTAATTTAGTAAATTTCACTAAAAAAGCCATGCGGTAAGCATATGGGCCTATATGTTTATAATATCTGGGCTTAATCTTATTGGATATGACATAAGGCATAGGAGAGCGGGAAAAATAAAGAGCCTGCCAACTCTTATCAAAGACCACTTTTACTACATTGGGATTAAGCAAATCTGCCTGATTCTGAATAGGATAGACAAGAGCACTCATCTGGCTATCCCTGTCTTCCTGCAAAGCATTGACCACTTCTGCAATCATCCCCGGCTCGAAAAGGGGTTGGTCGCCCTGAATATTTACCACAATATCTTCATCCCGGACTCCTAATTTTTGCGCCGCTTCACAGATGCGATCCGTCCCCGATGGATGAGCAGGAGAAGTTAAAACTACTTCCCCCCCAAAAGATTGTACTCGGCTTAAAATGTCTTCATGGTCGGTGGCCACGATTAAGCGATCCAAGAAGGGGGATGCCTTAGCCCGCTCATAAACCCATTGAATCATCGGTTTACCAGCAATATTCACTAAAATCTTGCCTGGTAAACGAGTTGATCCATAACGCGCTGGAATTAGACCATATACTGCCATACGTTTATCTCAGATCAATTTCCTTTCCTGAATTTACTTTTTACCTGGGTTAAAAATTAGAATTATAATACTTCCTGAGCAGCCTTTCTCACTCCAGCAATAATCCTCTCGATCTGGGCATCGGTCATTTTCACGGAGATAGGCAAAGCCATCGCTCTTTTCAATAAAGCTGCCGATTTAGGCCAAGCATCTAAGCGATAAGGAGGGCAATATTGAATAATATGGTTCCAATTGCCCACAAAATGCCAATTCATGGCTGAAGGTAGAATTTTCGTATCAATTTTTTCAGCAGCTAAGACTTTATTAAATTGGGTGGCCATTTTCTCATTGGGGAGGAAGAATGCCAGCGTATCGGCGCCATCTCCTTCGGCGTCCGGAAGATCACGGAATTCCAGGCCGGGGATATCAGCAATGGCTTTTTTAATGCGGGCTTTATTTTTCCTTTGTTCAGCCAGCACAAAATCCAGCCGGCTAAGCTGCACTCGGCCAATCGCTCCTTGAATTTCATTCATCCGGTAATTGAAGCCGGTAATGCTATGCGAATCTTCTCCCCGGGGTACCTCGGGATTATGCTCATGACCATGGTCATGGTAATAGCAGGCTAAGTCATAAAGCTTCTTATCATTGGTCACTACCATGCCCCCTTCGCCAGTAGTGAGCGTTTTTACGTAATCAAAACTAAAGGCCCCCATAGCCCCGATAGTTCCTGTCTTTCGACCTTTATAACTTGAACCGCAGGCTTGGCAAGAATCTTCCAAGACGGGAATATTCTTTTGGCGGGCAATGGCCATGATCTCATCCATGCGCGCTGGAACGCCTAACATATGCACGGGAATAATTACTCTCGTCTTTTCCGTAATTTTGGCCGCTAAATCGGCGGGGTCCATGTTCAAAGATTTATCGATTTCTGTGAGAATCGGAATTCCTCCAGATTCTAAGATAGCCTCGATAGTGGCTACAAAAGTAAAAGACTGGGTAATAACTTCATCACCCCTTTTTAGGCCCAAGGCTGCCAGCGCAACTCTTAACGCAGCCGACCCTGAAGAAACTCCCAAAGCATACTGGCATCCCATGTATTGACCGAACTCTTTTTCGAATTCCAGGACCCGAAATATATTCTTCCTTTTTTCATTAAAACCATAGCGAAAAAGAACTCCTCGCTCAATAACTTCAGCTACAGCTTCCTTTTCTTCTTTACCGATCAACTCGGCACCGCCCATCTTGAACCTCCTGTCTAAAATAAATTTAAAATAAAAAATTAAAATACAGATTCATAAATCCGTAAAGCATCTTCTTTGGAGATAGGTCTTGGGTTATTCTCTAACGGCCTGACCACTTTCAAGGCTTCCTCAGCCATCCAGGGTAAGGCTGATTTGGGTACGCCTAAGTCACTAAGCCTTAGGGGAACTTCAATATCCTGCGCTAATTTTTTTACACCTTCCACTGACCTCAAAGCAGCCTCGGCCAGGGATAAGCCTTTTATCTCTATCTCCATAGCTTCAGCCAAGCGGGCAAACCGCCCGGGGGAGAATAAAGCGTTATATTCCATGACCGCCGGCAAGAGTAAACCATTGCCAACGCCATGGGGAACTCGAAAGCTCCCTCCCAAAGGGTAAGAAAGGGAATGGACGGCCGTAACTCCGGCATTAGCCAACCCGATACCCGCCAATAAACTCCCCATGAGCATTTCCGATCGAGCATTTAGATCTTGCCCATTTTCTACGGCCGAACGCAGATTCTTCATTATCTTACGTACCGCCTCCAAACTGAACATCTCTGATAAAAAATTCGCCTGCAAAGAAGTGAAAGATTCAATAGCATGAGCCAGCGCATCCATTCCTGTATAGGCAGTTACAGCCGGCGGCAGAGAAAGAGTCAATTCTGGATCAAGAACAGCTATCTCTGGAAAAAGATACGGGCTATTTATACCTGCTTTTTTCTTTTCTGCTTCGTTAATAAAAACCGCCGTAAAAGTAACTTCACTACCCGTGCCTGCTGTGGTAGGTATCATTCCTTTAGGAAGTCCCGGGCGAGGAACTTTGTTTAACCCTTGATAATCTTTAGCACGTCCTTCATTGGTAGCCAAGATAGCCGCTGCTTTAGCGGTATCCATGGCACTTCCGCCGCCTACTCCAATAATGAAGTCAAATTTTTCTTTTTTCGCCAAAGATCCGCATTCGTCGGCAGTCTCTACCCGTGGTTCGGGTTCCACTCGATCAAAGACAGCAAATTTTATTCCTTCTTTTTCCAGCGGCTCGGTAACTTTGGCTAAAGGACCTTTTTGGGCAAAACCTTGATCAACCACTAAGAGGATTTTCTGTACTCCATAATTCTTCAATTTCTGACCAAGCTGTTGGACAGATCCAGCTCCAAAAGTTATTTCTGGCGCAGCTCGAAAAGTAAAAACGTTCCTCATGAATTTTGCCCTCCCTTTCCCGCTAAAGCAGAGCAACTAATGAACTATAGAGATTAAACAGATTTTAAATGAAAAATGGGTGGTGGACATCTCTTATGCCTTGACCTGGCGATCATTCCTTTGACATAACTTAGCCGGGACTTGGCTACTTTCGGTTCTTTCCGTTTTTCCAAAGCGGTAATAATATTGTCTAAATCTTTATACGTTATATTCATCTCTTCTTCATCAGTTTGCCCACTCCATAGACCAGCACTCGGCGGCCGATCAATTATTCTTTTTGGTATTTTTAATTGTTCCGCTAATTTACGCACTTGGGTCTTGGTTAGGTCACCGATGGGCAATATATCCACTCCCCCATCTCCATATTTAGTAAAATAACCCACTAAAATTTCCGATTTGTTTCCCGTACCGGCAACTAAATAATTCATTTTGTTAGCGAAATAATATAAAGTGGTCATTCTCAAGCGCGGTTTGAGGTTAGCCTTACAGAGTTCTCCAGCTTCGGGAAGTTGTTTTAAAAGAACATCGTAAACTGGAGATAAGTCGACCTTTTCGCGCCGAATATGGAAAGTGTCCGCTACTAAGGCAGCATCTGTCTCATCTTCAGGTCGACTATGGCAAGGCATGATGAGGGCTAAAATATTATCCCCCAGAGCTTTCTTAGCCAAAACTGCTACCACTGCTGAATCAATTCCGCCACTCAGGCCGACCACTACCCCTGCTGCTCCGGCACTTTCCACTTGTTCTCTGATCCAGGAGCTAATTCTTTCAATCAGCCGCATATTCTCGGCTCCCTTTCGATTTTTCTAATATTTGCCAAATTAGCCAATGATAATTACCGACAAGTATCAATCATGAAAGCCCTTCAATTTTTTCCATAATAGACTAAGAAAAAACCTGTGTCAATTCTATCTTCTGTTGATCATCTAACAATTTTAATATTTCTCGCCAGCAGCAAACAGGCCTCTCCCCTCCCGCCTTAAATAAGCTGGAATTTAAAAACTGATCGACGATCAGTATCTTCTGCCTCTTCCAATACCCTAACCCTTTCCCCACACATGAGGGTGTCTCCCCATGGTTAAAAGAGGCCAGAGGCAGGACGGAGGCAGGCATGAATGAAGAAGCATCGGCGGGATAAGAAGTTGTTCAAAATTCACCAGCGATTTTCCGCAAAGGGGGGCGGATAGTTAAACTAAGCAAGATAATTAAGCTTCAAAATCCGCCCGCACCTATGGAAGAGCCACTGCCTCATGATTCTGAATGAATGCCTGCCTCCGGCCTGCCTCTGGCCCCTTCACCAAATGTTGGCCATTTATTAATTGTGACACAGTCTCGCATGGGGTAAGTCGATAAGAGTCGGAACGACTGTCATACTGACACCTAACCACGGGTTTAGGGTGAAGGGGAATTGAAAACGTACTTGACAAGAATCCATTAGCAAGTATAAAGGGGCAGGGGAAAAAATTAATCTACTCTTGATTGCCTGTGCCAGCCAAGGCGAAAATCTTTCCTGGCCGAACTTTGCGGTAGACTTGTTCTGGCTTTTTCTTCTCTCCATTTACCATTAAAAGGTTATGCTCCACAGAAATTCCGAAAATGGCTTCATTCTCTTGTAAGTAAGGGAGCATAAGTTGCCAATCCTGAGCAGTGAGGGGAACAAATTCCCCCCCATTTAACTGCTCGTCTTGGAGAAGAAAATGGGGATCACGGATATAAATTGCTCCTCCTGCGGCCAGGGAAAAAAGGTTTGATCCAGGATAAGGTGTGGTCTGCTCATGAATATTTCCATGTTCATCAAATTCGAGGCCATTGACAATGACAAATCCCCCACCTTGAAGCGGATCTCCCGCCATAAAAGATTCTGCTAAATAGTCCAAGCAAGTCCCGTTGATCACTACCCGGGGCCGCCCCACCGCATTGATTAAAGGACGTCCTGCTGCATTTCCTAAAACATAAACAGTTCCGCCCTTTGCTCCGTAAAGAAAGGTTTGACCTACGTCCCCATAGATAACCATTTTTCCTGACTTCATAATTTGCCCCAATTGGTCCTGAGCATTCCCATGGACATAAATCTCCATCCCATCTATTCCCGATCCTAAATAATCTCCTGAGCTTCCATAAACATCGATACGTACGCTCGCGGTTTGAGGACCAAACCCGCAACCTATGAATCTCTGCCCACGACAATTATAGACAATGAATTTCTGCCATCCTATATTAAATGCTCTCTGCATTAGATTCGCTAAACTTTCCTTTCCTTCTGCAGGAAATGCGCCCGCATCCACGACCAGAATTTCTTCGCTTTCTTTCTTTTTTCTTAAAGCTACTCTTTTCTCCCAATCTACCCGCAACATCATTGCCCCTGGGAAAGCATCAATTTCTGGTATAGAGGAAAAAATTTCTTCTAATCCAGCCAATAAAATTTCTTGCAGACAACTCCTCCGCATTTTTCCGGGATCGTATTGGTGATCGAGGAAATAAGTCAAAATTTTTATGGCTTTGATCCTCGACCCATCGCCAACTTTGCTTAATTGACAAATTTCCTTTACGAATCTATAAAAATAATCATAATTCCAACCTTTAACTTGGGGCCTGAAATAGTTGCAGAAAGTTTCTTCTTTTCCGCTGCGCAGATTTTCGGCAACTTCTCTTTTGAGGACTTCGTCATCTTTAGCCGAGAGTCCCCGAATTTTATGATCCCAGGAAACCTGGTCTTCCGGAAGGCCCAAAGGTTTACCAAATTTATCCGTGCATAAAAGTTTTTTGCCGGTAGTTCCATTCCCTCCGTCTTGAATAGTAAAAATAAAAGCTCCTCCATCGGTATGACTCCCGCCCCGGGCGTTCCAGTACTTGTCGGCCAAGCGATGAAAACGAGAGTCCGCCTTCGCCAAACTGGCTAAAGTGGCATCTATGGCTTGTTTCTCTGAACAGATTAACCCTACCTGCGCTTCCCCAGCACTGAACGCAAATACTTGGGGGCGTAACATAGCCGTATCAGTTATGCCAATAAGTTGAAAAATTCTCTGCCGCGGGACATGGCGAGCGATGATAAAAAACCAGGGACCATCAGGAGAGCCATGGATATGCCGGAATTGTATTTCTCTGTATATCTTTTGTTTATCCTCGGGAAGATAATCGAAATCTAATTCAGTAGTCGGCGCCAAGGCTTCAATTATATATTCCAAAGGATACCGGTAAATTCTATTCCAGAGGTCAAAAAGGAGAACGGCCACCTCGGTATCGGTCAAAAAAAGGGGAGCTAAGTTATACTGATATAAATATTCACATACCGCCTGATAATTAGCCAAGTCTCCATTGTGGACTAAAGCCTCGTGCATCCCGGAAAAAGGATGAGCTCCTCCGGGGTGCCAAATTCTTCCTTTAGTAGGATAACGCTGGTGGGCTATCCAGATGTGGGCGCGCAAATTGTCTAATTTATAATATTGAGCAACCTGTTCCGCATATCCCACTATTTTTAGAATGAACATATTGCGGCCATGAGAAAGAACAAAGGCTTTCTTTTCCTGGGGATCACTGTAAAATTGTTTATTTAGATGGAAGCTATTTTGGTATATAAACTCATCTTCGGCCTCCCGCCCAGGAAGGTGAGTTAATAAATTCTCTTCCCGAAAACGCTCCAATATTTCTTTCTTTACCCGCACGAAATAGCGGTATACATCAGGTGGCCTGACTTCTAACCCGGCCACTTCCCGATAATCATTAAGGGTGGGAACTTTTTCACCATGATGTACTTCCAAATAAGGTTCTATAAAAGTTTTTTCTATCTGGGAACGGACGCTTTCATCTAAAAAGGCAATTTGGAAAAGGTAATCTCCTTCTAATATTTCAGCACTTACTCCTAAATCCTCAGGACAAAGTCCTACAGCGGCAATTCCCCCGCCCTTACCATTACCCCGGTTATGCATTTGCCGCGATGGTGCAATTATGTGATGTCCACTTACCGGTAAAGAAGAAGCAAAACCAGTAACTCCGCATCCTCCTTCTTCTTCAGCCGGCCAACGCCGCTCCAAGGGAATTCCTTCGATCATTTCTCTCCGCGAAGCGATTATTCTCTGAATTCGCTGCCAGGGGTCTGCCATTTTTCTTTTTCTCGGTTAATTATTTCTCCTATTATTCTCCTTAATTATTGGCCGCAAATCGTCCTCAACTATATTTTCTTGCGCATAATCGAGATGGTAAAGCAAATCAGTTCGGCCCACAAGTTCTCTTATGTTTTTTAAGCCTAAAATTTTTAGAATAGCTATGAGCTGTTTCCGCCAAGCGGCATAAAGATTTATTATTCTTTGGGCTCCCCAACCTTTATCCAGCAATCGGGAAAGTTCCGGGTCTGTCGTAGCTATCCCGCGGGGGCATCCTCGCCCGCTTTCACAATTACGGCACCGGATACATTCTAAAGCCACCAGGTCTGCTGTGCCGATGACTGCACCATCAGCACCTAAAGCAATGGCCTTAGCTATATCATAGGCGGTGCGGATGCCGCCGCTAACCATCAGGGTAATTTGATCGCGAATTCCTTCTTCTTTTAAAAAGCGGTGCACCTTAGGAATAGCGTATTCTATGGGCATAGCGATATTTTTCTTAGCAATGTCCGGGGCAGCCCCTGTTCCTCCGTAGCTACCATCTAAATGAATGATATGAGCACCTGCATAATAAATTCCTACAGCCACCATGTCTACATCTGTGGGCGTGGAGACTTTAACCGCTACCAAACAGTGGGGATTTACTTCCTTTATCCAATCTACATGCTTTTTATGATCCTCAACTGAATAGACACTGTGAAAAGGGAAAGGAGAAAACAAAGAACTTCCGGCTACTGCTTCCCGCATGAGCGCCACAGCGGGAGTTACTTTATCACCTAAAAGATGACCCCCTAAGCCAGGCTTGGCTCCCTGGGCATATTTAAACTCTACGATTCTTACTCTTTTTATTGTTTCCTCGCGCACGCCAAATAACCCCGTGGCCACTTGGGTGATCATATGGTGGTCATATTGGCGTAGTTCCTCCGGGTAGCCACCTTCTCCAGTACAAGTAAAAGTATCCCAAGCCTGCGCCGCTTTTGCCCGACAGAGCATGGTGGTTAGGCTTACGGAACCAAAAGACATTCCGCCACCATAAAAAGGAAGGGCAATTTCAACTTGCGGGCGGCCATCTTTTCGTCTATTAAGAAGAAGAGAAATAGGCACTTCCTCCTCATCGCTTATTTGACCTACCGTCATAGCGGGGGGGAAACGGAAACGCAACCGATCAAATCCTCCTCCAGATTCTCCAACCCGATACTCTACGTCAGTATAAGGCAAAGTACCCGTTTCGGCCTGCTGCCAGGTAGCGATAAGCAAATCTGGAGTCCAACGATAATCCTTAAGGGCTGCCAAACTGGGATTTACAGAAAGGGACAAGGCCCCTTGCGGGCACCGGTTCAAGCAACAGAACTCATACTCTCGGCAAGAAGGCCCCCAGCATAACTCATCATCAGGAGCTAACATTCTCTTTCCCAATTGCTGGTGTACTCCTTGAGGACAAAGCTGGGCGCAAAGCCCACAGTGTTGGCATTCTTTTCCCCTATAGATCTTATATTTGCCCAGGGGATTGCGGAAGCGCGAGCGGGCCCTTTCAATTTTGGGTAGCTGAGACATAATTCTCCTCTGGGACTTTGCTGACCGGCCCGAAAATTTGGCCAAAAGTTTCTTGCTCAATTTCAGCCAAAAATATCGCCCGACCAGACTCTCCCCTTAGCCGACGCACATCTCTTATCCCCATAGCTCCCAATTCTTCCAGGATCTGTCCATGCCAGGCGGCCAGGAGATTAACTACTCTTTGTCTAGCCCAAGCTGGGTCAGCATTTTCTATTTCTACCGGACATGATCTACCTTTTAGGCACCCACGACAGAGGCGACATTCCATAGCCAAAAGAAGCGGCAAATCGATGGAAACAAGGTCAGCCCCGCAAATTATTGCTTTGGCCAAGTGCTCTGCTAAGGCTATACCACCGCCAAAAATTAAGGTCACTTGGTCACGACATTTTTCTTTAACCAAGCGCAAGTGTATTTTTCTGATCATATCTTTAAGAAACAACTGTGGTGGAGAACCTGGAACTTTTCCCTGTTCATCCGCTAAAAGGTGGATAATCTCGCCACCCAGGTCGACTAAATCCAGCACGATATCTTCTGTCTGCCCAGGCAGAGAAATTCTTACGATAACTAATATATGGGGGTTAATTTTTTTAATATCCTTTACTATGTTCTTTGTCTGCTGGCGGTCTAAATAGGGAACCTGGACCAGGCGCACTTTAGAAAGCAACTGATAATGATCTTTTCCCAAAGCTGGCAGGAAAGGAATTAGCCAAGGGGTGAATTGCTCTAGTTTTCCTTCTATTTCTTCTGCTCTTACAATCATGAGCGTATTGACTTCCTGCGCCACTTGGCCTAAGGCCGCCAGCTGAGGCAGTCGATAGGCTTGTAAAGGCAGCAGATCGCCAATGAGAGGTAAAGAGATCTCTACCCGAGGTGGAAGCTCTTTTAGTAAATTTTGCAGATTAGCCTGACCCTCTGGGAAAATAAAAGGTCCGGGGTTTTTTCCTAAATCCACAGCAGTACTGATATATTCCCGGCCATGAATACCATCGCGCGTAGGCCGAACTATTTCCGACATATCTGTCCACATGGAATCAAAGTGGGGACCAGCAAAGGGACCATTATATCCCCCACCCGATACCGGAATGCGTCCTGTTTCCGCTTGGGCCCGATTACTAGCTATAATTTCGGGTGTCCAATATTCATCTCCCTGCAGCCAATATTCTGGATTAGCCGTTTTTAATAAAATTCTTCCATAACAACTCTGGACGCAACGAAAGCAGTTGCGGCAAAGGCTGTCTGCGGTGTCCCCCAGGTTTCGTTCATTAAATTTTCTTTTTTTAAATACCTCATAGGGGCAATTCTTTTTTACACAATTGAAGCAATGCAAACAGCCGGCACCTTCTATTATTCCAAATGGTCTCGGGCTTATAAAGCGCCCGGGGGTTGGTTTTGGGTGCAAAAAATATTTGCGCGGCATAATCTCCTCTTGGTCTACAATCCGCTATAATTAGACCTTAGGTCAAAAATGCTAATTTAGGTTGGGGGGAAAATATTTTTTAGCCAATTGATAAACTTCTCCTCCATTTCGGCAAAAGTCTCCATGCCCCCATTGAAATATTGCAGAATAGAATCTTCGGCCCTAATTTCTTTTAAAATCCTATGAGTGTAGCGAATTCGGCCGCGGGCCACTTCATGGCCATTAAAGTATAAACAATCTTTTTCCGCACACCCCCAAACTGCCACTCCTTTAGCGCCAGTTTCTATGGCTTTTAGCAAATGGATAACCTCCAACTTTGCTAAACAGGGTAAAGCAACGGTTTTCGTCTCTACTCCCTTAGGAAAAATTTGGGAGTTTAAGAGGTCCTTTATCTTATCTTTTTGTGGGGCACAGTAAAATATTACTAACATTTATTTATCAGCAATTTCAAAAAATTTGATAGATAAATCTAATAATTTACTTTAATATTTTTAAGATTCTATTTTTATCTTTTCCTGGCCAGTTTCTCTTTTTCTTTAGAAACTGGCCAGCTTAAATGCTTCCGCTTTTGCTTACTTTATTGCTTTAGAGGATCGGCAGGTACTTTTCCAATTCGTAAGAAGTTATTTGAATTCGGTAACGATCCCATTCCAATTTTTTATTTTCAATGAAATGTTCAAAGATATGATCTCCCAAAGCCTCCCTAACTAATTTGCTTTTCTCAGTAAGTTGAATGGCTTCTAAAAGACTTCCGGGAAGTTGTTTAATACCCCTCCTTTCCCGTTCTGCAGCGCTCATCTTATAAACGTTCTCTTCCACTGGTTCCGGCGGCGTAATTCTTTCTTTAATACCCGCCAATCCCGCCGCTAACATAACCGAAAAAGCCAGATAGGGATTACACGCTGGATCTGGGCTGCGAAATTCGATGCGCGTCGCTTCTTCTTTCCCAGGTTTATACATGGGCACTCTTATTAAATCAGACCTATTCTTCTGGGCCCAAGAAAGATAGACGGGAGCTTCATATCCTGGAACAAGCCGCTTATAAGAATTCACCCATTGACAGGTGACGGAAGTAATTTCCGGGGCATATTTTAATAAGCCACCTATAAAATAAAGGGCTATATCAGAAAGATGGTATTTCCCCTGGGGGTCAAAAAAGGCATTTCGCGATCCCCGGAACAATGACATGTGCGTATGCATACCTGAGCCATTTTCTCCGAAAAGTGGTTTTGGCATAAAAGTGGCATAGACTCCTTGTCGATAAGCCACTTCTTTGACTACTAACCGATAAGTCATTACGTTATCCGCCATGGTTAAGGCTTCCTCATAACGCATATCAATCTCGTGCTGGGAAGGAGCTACTTCATGGTGAGAATATTCTATTTTCATACCCAAGGCTTCACAGAAGAGAACTGTTTCCCGGCGCAAATCTAAAGCCTCATCCCGCGGAATTAAATCAAAATACCCACCCTTATCCAAAATTTCCGGTTTATAGGGATCTTTAAAATAAAAATATTCTAATTCTGGTCCCACGTAATAGGTGAACCCCATTTCTTTAGCTTTTTCTAAATTTTTCTTTAAAACATACCGCGGATCGCCCGCAAAGGGTTGACCGTCGGGAGTATAAATATCGCAAAAGACCCGAGCTACTCCCTTTTCCTTAGGTCGCCAAGGTAAAATGGCAAAAGTTTTCGGGTCAGGAATGGCGACCATGTCGCTTTCATCTATGCGCACAAATCCTTCGATAGATGATCCATCGAACCCAATTCCTTCATTAAAAGCCTTCTCAATTTCTTCCTTGGGCACAGTAAAACTTTTTAAAAACCCCAAAATATCTGTAAACCAAAGTTTGATGAACTTTATATCGTTCTCCTCAATCATCTTTATTACGCGGCTGTAATCTTTTTGAGACATCTATTCCTCCTTTTCTATCCCTTTTTTAAAATTTCTCTTACCCTTTTAATCTTCATACTTCCCTTACTTTACTTCGAACATTCACTTATTTATTCAGCAACTACCCTGGAAACAATGGCCAATTCCTTTATTTTTCGGCGCAGCGTGTTTCTGTTTATCCCTAAACGGTGGGCAACTTTCACTTGATTTCCTTTCTCTTCTTCCAGAACAATCGCAATTAATAATCTCTCCACCTTGTTCATAATATGCTCATAAATACCCGGGCCGTTTATTTCTCTAATGAGCTCTTTTAAAATTTGCCGCACGGTCTCTTCCCAAGCAACCTTTCCTGCCGGAACTTCTCCCGTGCCTTTAGCATTTTTGACTATCTTGGTGAACAAATTTTGTCCCTTATTTTTATTTTCGACTAATAATATAGCTGCCATTTTTCCCACCTTGCTCTCAGCACATTTGTACTATTTTTTAAGCAATCTTCATACCAATATAACCGCTCTTTTTTAAACCACCTCCTTTCCCATAAACGGGCCGAAAATAGAAGTATATATTTACTGATTAATTAGCTACCATCCCTCCAAGCTTACTCTTAAATCATTCTGGCGAAAATATGATGATATTTTTCGGGCATGATCAGAATAAAAAATAGGCATATTGCTTAAAAAAAGTCAGTTAGCGCAAAATTTAATCGCTCCTTCTCCCAATTCTTTTAAAATTTCTTCTTTAATTTTTAAAAGTTTTTCTTCTTCGATTATTTTGGCGCCGCTCTCATCCTGGATATAAAAAACATCTACTACTTGATCTACTTTAGTGGAGACTTTTGCGCTCCATATATTCAATCCTAAAGTATAAAATTTTCGGGCAATTTGGTAAAGCAGACCTGGACGGTCGCTCGCAAAAATTTCTATTATAGTATAAAAATCCGAGGTCTCGTTATCTATCTCCACTCGGGAGGTCTGCCGGGATGGATAGAACCGATGAAAAAGGGGAAGAGAAAATCGGGCTAACAACTCTTCGACGGTTTTTTTCTTTTCTAAAACTTCCTTGAGCTCTTTTTGGATCTTAGACCAGCGGGGAAAGGAGAACAAATTCTCGGGAATTAAATTTTGGACTTGAAAAATATCTACGGCAACTCCATTTCCCCAAGTATTTATTTGAGCAGAAAGGATATTCAACGAATTAGCGGTTAATACTCCGCAAATTTTGGCAAAAAGCCCCGGCTCATCTTGGGCGACTACGGTTATCTCCCCCCATCCTTGTTCTAACCTTTCTTCGCCATCCAATACTACCTTTTGCTCACTAAGTTTTTCCGCCATGAGCATATGGCGAGCGATGGTTTGTGGTTCTTGCCAGGCTAACTGTTTCAGGGGAATGCTGACCAAATATTGGGTCACTTTCCAGGAAGCTAATTGCCCATTTAAAAGATCCATTACCGCGCTTTGCTTTTTTTCGATTAATTCCTGATCATCTTTTCTAAATACCGCACCTTTTTCTAAAACGTGCAGCGTCTTTAAAAATAATTCGCGCATTAAGGTGTCCTTCCATACGTTCCAAGTATGGGGACCAACAGCCCGTAAATCAGCAAAAGAAAGTAAATAAAGCATACGTAACCTTTCTTCGTCGCCCACTTTTTGGGCGAAACGCAGGACAAGGTTCTCTTCGTTTAAGTCCCTTCTTTGCGCCATTTCTCCAAGGGTTTGGTGTTCCCGTACTAAAAAGCGCAGATGGGCAATTTGTTCAGGAGAGAGGTTGAGTCTTTGCCCTATGCCCGCAGCAATATCTTCCCCTCGCCGGGCATGGGCCGCCCCCTCACCCTTTCCCAGATCATGGAGAAAGGCGGCTAACTTCAAAAGTCCTGGGTCGTTTATTTCTCCCATAATTTGGCCAAATAACGGATAAGATTGGCTGGTCATCTCCTTTTCCAAGTTTTCCAACTCCCGCACCGCATATATGGAATGGATGTCCACCGGATAAATGTGATATCGATCATATTGGACTTGGCAATGAATTTTCTCAAATTCCGGCAAAAACTTTGGCAAGAAACCAGTCTCGTGCATAGTTTCTAATACTAAGGACAAATTTCCTCGGGCGGCGAAAAATGACCAGAAGTATTTAATAGACTCCTCAGCCGCACGGAATTTTTCCTCCACCACGTCTAATTGCCCAGATATCATTTCTTTAAGCTGGCTATCCATCTCAACGCCATATTTGTGCACAATAGCGAATGCTTTCCAAATGGCTAAGGGCTGACGGTCAAATAAAGATGGGTCCGTAGCTATTAATTTCCCATGATAAATGGAAAAACCAGGAAAAATTTCAGCAGATGCTGGCTTTCTGTATTCGCCCAAGGCAAGGGCTTGCTCGTGGAGACACCTATCGAGGAGGTGCGCAGAAATTTGATAGATATGGAGGGCATGGCGAAAATAATCCTGTAAAAAAAGCTCGGTCGCTTTAACCATCTCCGGCTCTTTATACCCCAGTAATGAAGCAATTCTTTCTTGGTCTTCGAAAGAGAGGCGATCTTCGCGGCGTTGATAGAAATAATGAAGTTGATTTCTCACCCGCCATAGAAAATTTAAAGCGTTCCGTAGCGTGTGCCATTCTTTCTCAGAAAGTATTTTCTTTTCGGTTAATTCTCTGTTCGTGCTCAGGCGATATTTAATTTTAGCCGCCCACCAAGCGGCGTGGTAGTCTCGCAACCCCCCTTTTCCCTCTTTTACCTCCGGCTCCAGGATAAAAACCGAATCCCCATAATGTTTGTGTCTATCTTTTATTGTTTGCTGAATTTTTAAAATTAAATCTTGCTCTCGGCCTCGGGCAACTACGTCCCATAATTTTCTTTCCCACTCATAAAAAAGTTTTTTGTCCCCGGCTACCCAGCGCGCATCCAAAAAGGAAAAGAAAAGATCCCAATCTTTGCCGCTTGCTCGCCAACTTTCTGGCGGAGTTTGTATCGTATAACCCAAGGTCAATCCCCAGTCCCAAAGGGGGTATAGCATCCTTCTAATCCATTCCTCTATTTTCTTCCCCTTTCCTGGCCCATGGAGGATTAAAAGATCTATATCCGAATAAGGGCTGAGTTCTTCCCGGCCATAACCTCCTCTGGCAAGGCACGTAATATTTTCCTCTAATTGTTCATCCTGAAAAGCTATTTTAAATAAGCCGCGGAGGACTCTATCCATTAAATCAGCATGAGCCTGACCGTACTCACCGCCAGTAATTCCTTCTTCATGGCGGTTTTTCAGCCACTCTCGGCCTTTTAGGTAGAACCTTTTAATATCTTCTAAATTGGCCAATGGGCCCATCTTAAATTGCAAATTCTTAGGGAAGATTAAATCGCTTATTAGGGCTTATAAAGCGTTTTCGCCCCGCTCTCCTGTCCTAATCCTTATCGCATCCTCCACCGGCAACACAAATATCTTACCGTCTCCAATTTTGCCGGTTTTTGCGGCCTTGGCTATTGTTTCCACTACTCTGGGGACTACTTGGTCAGGAACCACTACTTCAATCTTGATTTTGGGAACTAATTCCACTACATATTCGGCCCCGCGGTAAACTTCTTTGTGGCCCTTTTGCCTGCCAAAACCCCGCACTTCAGTAACGGTCATGCCCTGCACGGCCACAGCACTAAGGGCATTTTTCACCTCATCCAATTTGAACGGCTTAATGATCGCTTCTATTTTTTTCATTTATACCTCCCCGCCCATCTTCCTTATTCAGAAAGGCTACGTTTTGGGTTGGGCCCTTAAAAATTGTATCCCTTTTCATTGTGCTGACTCAAATCTAAACCATCTTCTTCTTCCTCTTCTTTAACTCTTAGCCCCATTAACCGATCTAAAATTTTGAGCAAGATAAAAGTAATGCCAAAGGCGTAAATCCAGGTAACCAACACGGTGATTATTTGTATCCCCAATAACTGGGCGTTGCCGAAAAACAAGCCATTATTACCAGCTTCGTTAATGGCCTTAGAAGCAAACAAACCCGTAGCAATTGCCCCCCAGGTTCCTCCTATTCCATGGATACCGACCACGTCTAAACTATCATCATACCCAAATTTGTTTTTCATGAGAACAGCCAAATAACATAAAATGCCACCGCCCCAACCAATAATCAAAGCTGAAATAGGACCTACATACCCGGAGGCGGGAGTAATAGCCACCAATCCCGCTACGGCGCCACTGGCCCCGCCTAAGGTAGTCGGTTTTCCTTTGATCAACCATTCAATAAACAACCAAGAAAAAGCGGCCCCGGCTGTAGCTACATGCGTAGCGACAAAAGCGCTCACGCTTAATTTGCCAGCCGCAATAGCACTGCCCGCATTAAAACCAAACCAACCAAACCAGAGTATTCCCACTCCTGTGATCGTCATGGGCAGGTTATGGGGCGCCATGGGTTCTAAACCATAACCTTTTCTCTTCCCGATGAGGAGCGCGGCAGCTAAGGCGGAGATTCCTGAATTTATGTGCACCACCGTCCCTCCCGCAAAATCCAAAGCGCCCATTTCCCGCATCCAGCCCTTCACCCCCCACACCCAATGCGCTAAAGGATCATAGACTAAGGTACTCCATAAGAGAGTAAAAAGCACGAATGTCTTGAATTTCATTCTTTCCGCGAACGCCCCAGTAATTAAAGCCGGCGTTATTATGGCGAACATGGCTTGAAAGATCATAAATGCTTGATGGGGAACAGTGGGGGCGTAATCAGGATGCGGATCTAACCCCACTCCGCTTAATCCAAACCAGGAAAAGCTTCCTATAATTCCCCCTATATCAGTTCCAAAAGACAAGCTATAGCCAAATATTATCCACTGGATGGTCACCAAAGCCATAATAAAAAAGCTATGCATAATTGTTCCCAATACATTTTTGGCCCGCACCATTCCTCCATAGAAAAGAGCTAACCCCGGCGTCATTAAAAGCACAAGAGCTGCCGAAGTTAATAACCAGGCTGTATCTCCTGGATCTATCCTGCCCATATTTCCCCCTTTAATTTTAATTAAAGTTTTTATTTGCCAGGGCAATTCAAGGGGGATGCCAATCTTGTTCATAGATTATTTTTTGTAAAAAAGCCAATAGAATTGAATGATTTGGGTTTGAATTTCGTTAAAAATATTTAGAAAGAAGTTTTAATTTTAAGCAGAATGATAAAGAAAAAGGCCATTTCTCTTGGCGATCTTCTTTTTATTTCAATGATTTAAATCCATGTGCTCAAAATTTAGCAAGATGGGTAAAATCTATCTCAATTACTTTGGGGGGTTATTTTCAGGTCTTCTTCTACGGCCTGAAAAAAATCTGCCGAAGCCCTTTCCCAGGAAGCTGAAGTTCTCGGAGATTTGTCCCCTATGAACTTTATCTCCAATTTGCTTTTCTTTTGCCCGGCATCTTTGCTGGAAATTTCCACCAGAAAACTCTCGGGAGAATTTCTTATTTTGAATATGCCCCGCCAAATAACTTCTTCCCTTCCCAGACGGCGGATTTGAAAAGAACTCCCTTTATTCTTTCGGGCATATCCTTGGAGAAAAGAATTAAGTTTGGGATGGAAATCAGAAAAATTTAAATCATATATTCGGAAATAATTATCTCTGGGCAAAATTTTTTCCGAGATCTTCTCCAAAGGTGCACAGCCCAAGCTTAAAGTAAGCACAATCAAGAAAAAGCTTTTAATTAGGTATGTGCTCATTACCTGTTAGCGTACCATCAATTTTTGATTGACGAAAGAATAAATTTTAAGTTAGTTTAATTTTTGAACATGATCCAAAGGTGGAATGTAAAAATAAGGAAAAGAATATTTGAGGTCAATTTATTATAAAAAGTAACCGCCTTTGTTCAAATATAGAGTTTGAAGATTTTTGCGGAGGCCAAAGGAGATAATTAAAAAATATGGAAGGAGATGCGCTTTATCAAGAATTTTCCAAAATTATAGGCGGTGGCGAATCCAAGATTTTGCCCCAGATTATTAAAAAAATTGCCGATGAAAAGGAAATTAAGATCCTCATGAACGCTTTCCCGCCGGCCACGGCTGCGGAATTGGCCGCTAAAAGCGGCATTCCTCAAGGAGAAGTCGAAAGCATGATCCAGCATTTATTCCAAAAAGGGTTAATTTTTCAATCAAAGAAAGAGGGCGAGCCCAAATATTATCGAGTTAAAACTGTTCCGCAATTTCATGATAGCTCGGTCCTTTGGGCCGGGGCCACCCGCGAATTTCTTGACCTTTGGAAAGAATATACCGAAAAAGAATGGGCGGATTTCGGGAGAGTGATGGAAGCCTTTCTCCCCAAGCCAGCGGTCCGCGTTATCCCCGTGGGCGCCACCATTGAGTCCAAAGCTAAAGTTTTGGCCTTTGAAGATGTGCGCGAAATAGTTAATCAGGCTAGAAATTTAGCGGTTACGCGTTGCACTTGTCGGGTAGTTGATGGCAAATGTGGCAAGCCCGTGGAGGTGTGCATTCAGGTGAATCGAGCTGCTGATTATGCCCTCCAAAGAGGAACGGGCCGCGCCATATCTAAAGAAGAAGCCATGAACATTCTGCATTTAGCGGAAAAAGAAGGCTTAATCCATATAGTCGATAATCGGCAAAAAGTTGACCACATCATTTGCAACTGCTGCCGAGATTGTTGTATTAACTGGAAGCTGCCCCATCCCCGTAAATTTGTTGATCCCAGTCGATTCCAAGCTTTAGTCAACCATGAAGATTGTTTAGGTTGCGGCGTTTGTTTAGAGCGTTGCTTTTTTGGCGCCATCATATTAGAAGGGCAGGAACCCAGAGCCCGCATCATTCCGGAAAAATGTGTGGGATGCGGTGTATGCACGATAACTTGTCCGGCTGAAGCCATTACCCTAAAAGAAGTTCGTCCCGTGGAAGTCATTCCCCCAGCTTGACTTTGCTTCTATTTTTAATTCAGAGACCTCTTAAAGATGCCATTCCCTCCTTCCGGGGAAGGCCAGAATTCAGTATTTTCAAGGAATTTCTGGACTCCTGCTTCCCGGGAGTGACCGAAAAGTCCGTTTTTTAAAAGATCTCCATTATTTTTCCTGGCGTTCTCGGCGATCTTGGCGGTGATTTTCTATTTACTCTCTATTACTCCATTGCGCAATACAGCCTGCCCTCTATCATTATAGGCTTCTAAAAGATACAAGTTGCTGTGGGGAGACCATACCTTTACTTGGAGCGTTTCTCCGGGAATGACGGGAGCGCTGAAGCGGGCAGCATAAGATTTTATCCGGTCAGCATCCCCTTGCCATACTTCTTTTACGAAACGCCGGCAAACTACTCCATATGTACAAAGGCCGTGAAGAATAGGTTGGGCAAAGCCTACAGCTTTAGCTACGGCCGGGTCGATGTGCAGCGGGTTGCGATCGCCGGACATTCGATAAAGGGCGGCCTGGTTTGGATCAGTAGGGGCTTCAAAGACATGATCAGGATCTTTAGCAGGAAGAGGCGGTAGCTCCTTTTGGGGTTGCGCAGGGCCGCCAAACCCTCCTGCTCCGCGAACAAAAACCCCCGCCCAATTGGTGCATAAAGGCGTACCATTTTTATCCTGCGAGTCGAAGCGCATAACGATGAGCGCTCCAGATCCTTTGTCATATATACCTTCGATTACGGTGGTAGTTAGCACTGTTCCTCTGCGCGGAAGAGGATTATGGATCTGCAGGGTTTGCTCCCCATGGACTACCATAGCAAAATTGGCTTTCGTAGAAAGGAAGGCTTCTGCTCCCGCATTGGCCGGCAGGGTTACTCCAAAGGTAGGAAAAGCTTTAAAATCCTTAGCTCCTTCATAAACATAGGTCAAATCATCCTTAGTAAAGCCTATCCCCAAAGCATAAATAATTAAATCCCTTTCCTCGTAAGTAAATTCATAAGGACCGAAAACTTTACCCACCGCCTCAAAATTTAGGGCCATAATTTTCTCCTTTCTACTTTTTATTCGTCTTCCGCAATAGTTACATCTTTTCTGATCTTATAACGCTCCATCTTAGAGCGCAAGGTATTGCGATTAATCCCTAAGAGTGTTGCCGCTTGTACTTGATTCCCTTTGGTCTCCTGGAGAGCTTTTTTTATGAGCATCTTTTCGACCGTGGAAATAAAGTCTATTTGTCCAGAAGACCGAGCTAATTCTTTAAGTTCTTTGAAGACCGGTTCTATGAGCAGCTCCAGTTTTTCTTCCAAATCCATTTGCTTTTGCAGATCGACGGTCTGGGTATCCTCTAAGGGAAAATCTTCCGAGAGGAGAGCGGAGCCTCTGGCTAATATTAATCCGCGTTTGATAACATTTTCTAATTCCCGTACATTGCCTGGCCAGGAGTAACGCATTAATTTTTCCAACGCCTCCGCAGAGATTTCGGTAACTTTGGGGTTAATTTGGGGACCAAACTTTTTTAAAAAATAACTTAGCAACTCTGGTATATCTTCTTTTCGTTCTCGCAAAGGTGGAAGAGAGATGGTAACTACTTGCAAACGGTAATATAAATCCTGCCGGAAACTACCTTCCCGCATGGCTTTCTCCAGATCTTTATTGGTAGCCGCAATTAGCCGCACATTAGCCGTAATACGTTCATTTCCTCCTAATCTTTCGAACTGGCCATCTTGTAAAACGCGCAAAATTTTAGCCTGGGTGGCCGGGGTCATATCTCCTATTTCATCCAGAAAAATTGTTCCTCCTTGAGCCTGTTCAAATTTGCCAATGCGCCTGGTTAAAGCACCAGTAAAGGCTCCCTTTTCATGACCAAAAAGCTCACTTTCTAAAAGGGTTTCGGGTATGGCGGCGCAGTTCACAGGCAAAAAAGGTTTATCAGACCGGTTGCTGTGGTGATATATAGCGCGGGCAATTAATTCTTTTCCGGTGCCGCTTTCGCCACGCAATAGCACAGTAACCTCTGTCGGGGCTACTTGTCCAATAATCTTATAAATTTCTTGCATAGCCAAAGATGAACCAACGATGGCTTCTCCCTCGCCGGTTTGTTGGGGCTGGCCAGCCCAAGAAACTACTTTTTTCATCATCTGCGCTATTTCCAGGGCCCGCATCACTAACCTCTTCATCTGCGGCACAGCGAAAGGTTTGAGAATATAATCAAAGGCCCCAAACTTCATGGCTTCAATAGCCGTATCTGTCGTGCCAAAGGCGGTCATCAGAATTACTAAGGATTTGGGATCTTGCTCTTTTATCATTTTTAAAACTTCCAGGCCACTCAGTCCGGGCATCCTTATGTCCATAATGACCAAATCTGGCTTATTCTCCGCAAAGAGGGGGAGGGCTTCTTCGCCATTCTTGCCAGCGCAGACTTCTAAGCCATCTGCTTGCAGCAGGCGAGTCAATGAATAACGCATACTCGGGTCATCATCGACAATTAATACTCTGGCCATATCTTTACCTACGATAGGGGTAAATAAACATAAAAAGTTGTACCTTTTTGGGGATAACTCTCTACTCTAATCTTTCCCTTATGTTCTTCAATTATACGCTGCCCAATGGGCAGCCCTAATCCTATGCCTTCTTCTTTGGTACTGAAAAAAGGCTCAAAAATTTTTTCTATTATCTCAGGCGGTATCCCTTCTCCAGAATCTCGAAAAGAGACTACTAATTCCTCGCCTAAGGAGGGGAGGTTTTCTTGGAAAGTAGCCACAGTCAATTTCCCTCCCTGGGGCATAGCTTGGATGGCGTTCAGGAGGATATTCAAAAAAACTTGCTTCATTTGTTCCCCGTCCACCGCTACATAAGGATTTTTATCCATAAAATTCTTCTCCAAGATTATCCCCTGAGCTTCTAATTCATAAGCTACCAAATGCAAAGTATCTTCCAAGAGCTTATGCAGGTCAAGTCTTTGCAAGGCCGGGGGACGGGGGCGAGCAAAATCAAGAAATTGGCGAATTATTTTATTAACTCTTTCAATTTCGGATTCGATTACGGCTAAATCTTTCTCTCTGGACGCGGGAGTCGCTTCTTCATCGACTAAAGAATGGATTAATATTTTTATACTGGTTAATGGATTGCGAATTTCATGGGCAATTCCCGCGGATAATTGCCCCAAGGTGGCCAACTTCTCCGAGCGCATAAGCTGCTCTTGCGTCTGTTGTAACTCCGCGACCGCTTTTTTCACCCTTTCTTCCAGCTGGCTACTAAAGGCCTTTAATTCTTCATACATTAAGGCATTTTCTAAGGCCAAGGCCGCCTGATTGGCAAATATCATTAAAGATTGTAACTTTTTCTCACTAATATGATCCGCACTCGTCAAATTGTCGGCCGCGATCCCGCCTAAAACTTTCTGCCGAGATAATAAGGGCACAGCAGCCAAGGATTTTACATCTAAGAAAGTTATTAAATCTTTGTTTACGCGGGGGTCACGGCGGGCATCTTCTACAATGAAGGGGCGTTTCTCTTTAATAGCTCGGGATAAAATATTATCTTGAGCATCATAGGGCAAGCTGATTTTTTGAATCTTATCTTTATCTATGCCCACCGCCACTTTACAATTCAACTGCTTTTTCTCTTCATCGAGCAAATATAAGCGGGCGCGGTCGAAACCGATTCCCTGAGTTACTCCTTTCAAGATTAATTCTAAAATTTCTTCTAAATTTAAGGTGTGCATCGACTGCCCGATTTCATGGAGGGCAGAAAGTTCTCTCACTCTTTTAAGTTCGGCCACGATTTCTTCCTGTTTTTTTTGCAATTCATCAAAAAGTGGATAAGAGGTCATGGAGTGTTCCCCAAAATCAAGGCCCCTTATTTCTTCTTCTGGGGTCACCCTCAACCCCACAGTAGAATTGAGGATTTGGAAAAATACCCAAGCTAAAGGAAAAGCCCAGAGGAAAACAAATAATACTCCTTGCGCTTGCCGTAAAAGAAGATCAGCCCCTCCTCCAAAAATTAATCCATTTATGCTAAACCCTAAGCTATTTTGCACATACTTATCTTGAGCAAAAAGACCTACGGCCAAAGTTCCCCAAATACCATTGGCCCCGTGTACTGAAATCGCTCCTACTGGATCATCAATGCGTAGCCGCTCTAAACTTCTCAAGGACAAATAAAGAACAAATCCGGAGATCCAGCCTATAATGGCGGCGCTAAAAGGACTGATTATCGCAATGCCTCCCGTACAAGAAACAAGACCTCCAAGCACACCATTGAGCGTCAGGCCCACATCCGGCTTCCCTTGCCTGGTCCAGGTTAATACCATGGTGCTCAGAGCACCACTCGCGCCTGCTAAAATAGTATTGACCGCAATCAAAGCAATGCTTGGATTGGTAGCAGATAGCGTATTACCTGTGTTGAACCCGAACCAGCCAAACCACAGAATAAAAACCCCTAAGGCCACTAAGGGCATGTTGTGCCCGGGCAAAGGATTAAGGGAGCCATCACGGTTATAACGGCCCAACCGCGGCCCCAAAACGAGAATTCCGGCCAAAGAGACCCAACCTCCTACGGAATGGACAACGGTAGAACCAGAAAAATCAATCATGCCTCTTTGGGCCAGCCAGCCACCTCCCCAAATCCAATGGCCCACCACCGGATAAATAAGGGTGCTGATGAGGGCGCTATAGCAAATATAACCAATGAATTTTGCCCGCTCGCTTAAAGCTCCGGAAACAATAGTGGCTGCCGTGGCCGCGAAAACAACTTGAAACATTAAATTAGCAAATTTCCAATTGTCTATTTGGCCAGCTTTGGTCAGGTGACTCAAGAAAAAATCGCTACCCCCTAAAAAACCTCCCCAACTGCTACCAAACATTAACCCATAACCCACAAAGAAAAATCCGATGGCCCCTATGGCAAAGTCTACCATGTTTTTCATCACCACATTCCCAGCGTTCTTTGCCCTCGTAAAACCCACTTCCACTAAAGTAAAACCTGCTTGCATTAAGAAGATGAGGAAAGAGGCGATCAAAGTCCAGATCATATCCATGGAGGCAGCATGTTCGGAAAGGGCTTTAATCGGCTTGGTGGTTTCTTCCTCATTAAATGCCCAAGCGACAGCCTCAAGACCTTTAAAATATAAAAGGGAACCCAAGATAATAAAGAATAAAAAATTTTTTATTAGATTTGGATTATTCATAAGACAAATTCAATTTTAAATTATTTTATAATCCCCGGCCAGAATTAAAAAAATAGGGGAAGAAGACTGATCCCCCTCCCCTATTTTTCCTAACCCAATGAAAGATTTTATCCCTTCAAGATCTTGGCTACTTCTTTTTTATCCGCATCCATTACGTAAGGGATACCCGATACTTCAGCAGCTTCGCGGGTGAGGGCACAGATATCATCTCGGGTTATATGCTGCAGAGCAAATTTCCGCGCTCCGGCCATAAGTTGCTGTAGTCCAGCATTAAGGCGATCGAAGTAGGTAATCATGCCGATCGCTCCAGTGGGAATTTTCTCAAAATCTTTGCCGTATTTTTCTTTTAACTTGGCTGCTAAAATAAAAACGTGGTCCACATCCGTCCCATACTTAGCAATATCTTGGGGTACCTTCCCCTTCTTTATCATTTCTCCCACTGTATTGCCCACCATAGCCGCGGTCATGGAAGCACGTCCAAGGCAAATTGCCTTTATGTATGGCGCTCCTAAAGCTAAGGCTTTAAATATATGGTCTTCGAGCGATAACCCTCCTGCCATGGCGCAAGGGGGGATATAGGCTCTTTTTTTCTTTAATTGTTCCAGAAATTGATAAAGCAAACTCTCCAAATAAACCGTCGGAATACCCCATTCATTCATCATCCGCCAAGGGCTCATGCCCGTGCCTCCTCCTGCGCCGTCTACGGTTAGCAAATCAATTTTGGCATCGGAAGCGTATTTTACAGCCCGAGCTAAATCTGCTGGGCGATAGGCGCCAGTTTTGAGCGAAATGTGTTTAGCTCCAATTTTGCGCAGGCGCGTGATCTCTTTATGAAATCCCTCTTCGTCAACCATGCCTAAGCGGGAATGACGCTCAAATTCTTTAAAATCACCTTGTTTGAATGCTTCTTGAATTACGGGATCCTCGGGATCAGGAAGAACGATATAACCTCTACTTTTTAATTGCAAGGCTCTTTCTAAGGTTGGCAATTTTACTTCTCCGCCGATATCTTTTGCTCCCTGACCCCATTTAGGCTCTATAATTTCTACACCCAATTTCTCGACCACATATTCGGGAACTCCCAAACGTCCATCTTCAACATTGTATTGGACAATAATTCCTCCATAGCCATCATACCATTGCTGGAAGATCTTCACGCGGCGCTCCATCTCCGGAGATCTGACCACCTGCCCATTTTTAAATTCTGCATCTGGGTCCATGCCACAAACATTTTCGCCTACCACAACTAAAGTTCCCGTTATGGCCGCGGCAATGGCCATTGATTCCCAATGAATGCGGGCAATGTCCGTAGAGCCCAAAGCGCCCGTAAAATAGGGAACTTTTAGCCGAATCTTTTCTTTAGCTCCTATGGTGGTAGAAATATCCACGGCCGGGAAAGTTGCTCGATCAGAGTCGGCGGGAACTCCCACTGCTCCCACGCAGGATCCTTGAATATTAAAATGAGAAAAATCAACGGGATAATCTTTTTCCGCTCCAGCAGTAACTTTGGCAAAAGGTTGGGGATAAAGAATTTCTCGGCCTCGAAGCGCAGACCGCCCAACCTCGCATGGGCCCGGACAGCCATCCAGGCAGGTAACACAAATTCCTGATTGAGGCGCCGGAGATACTCGGTTTCGGCTCATTGTAGCAGGACTGGCATTTGGCTTACTATACGTCATTTTTCTTTTTTCCCTCCTTTTAAAATTTTTTATTGGGGCGCCGAAAACAAAAAAGGCGCCCATTTGGACGCCTTTGTCATTCCTGGCCGTACATCTTCGGACGGCCACTATTTATTCATAATGATATATTATTATGCAAACCGCCTATTTTTTGTCAAGACTTTTTTTGCTGACCGTCTAACTGTTTTAACATTTCTCGTCAGCAGCAAACTTTTATTTCCCACCAGTACCTATGAAAGAATATGTGCCTCATTTTAATGAGCCTCTCTCCCTCCCGCCTGAATTAAGCTGGAATTTAAAATTGATGGTCAGCTTTTTAAAAATTAAACTTGATTAGCTAAAATAATCGCTTCGGCAATCTCGCGCATGGACTTCCTTAAATCCATAGACTTTTTTTGTATACGGCGGAATGCTTCTTCTTCCGATAAATTTTGTTCTTTCATTAAAATTCCTTTAGCCCTTTCGATTACTTTTCGCGAGATTAATTCATCTTCAATCATCTTGGCCTTCATGATCAAACCGGCATTTTCTATAGCAATAGCTGCTTGATTAGCCACGGTAGAAAATACTTCCACTTCCGTTTTTGTAAACTTATGAGGGAAAGAAGTGTAGCAATTAATAACCCCTATTACTTTATCCCTCACGGTCATGGGGACGCTAAGCATGGACACGAGGCCTTCCCGGCGCGCCAACTCTTTCTCTTTATACCGTGGTTCTTTGAGTACATTATAAATCATCATCGGTTTATTCTCTTGAGCCACGTAACCCACTACTCCTTCTCCTAACTTCAAGCTCCGCTCTTTCAAGTATTCTTCGCTCATTGATTGCGTAGCCCTTATCTTTAAAGCATTATCCCGTTCATCTAACAGCCATAAAGAACAGATCTTTGATTTCATAACTTCGGCGGTTACTACAACGATTAAACGCAATATATCTTCTAAATATAATTCGGAAGAGATGGCTTTACTTATTTTAGAGAGGGCCTCTAACTTTTTGACCAAAGACCCTTTAGAACTGGAAGGAGACATGACTCAATTCCTTTACAAAATTTTACAATAGATTCTTGATATTACAAAATCCATTCATTGTCAAGGGGCATTATTGTTTACCGTCGATCATTTTTAATATTTTTCGCCAGAAGGAGACAGGCGGGAGGGGAGAGGCGAAATTAAAATCGGCCGGGAAATGACCATTCCTCTCTTACTCACCTTCTCTCCGCAAAGAACGGCGGGGATATACTTGTCTATAACAGATAAACTTAAATAATAGCTTCTTTTTTTAAAAATAAATGTTTATCTCCCCGCCCATACCTATGAAAGAATATGCGCCTCATTTTAATGAGCCTCTCCCCCTCCCGCCTGAATTAAGCTGAAATTTAAAAAGTGATCGACGGTCAGCCATTATTGTTGACCGTGTAATAGTTTTAATATTTCTCCCCAGCAAAAGACGAGCGGGAGGGGGCGAGGCGAAATTAAAAATGAATTACTGCGCAAGATTATTTGGTGTTTGCTTTTCCAGAAAATCATTTTAAAATGGGTATAAGAATGGAGGATAAAATGAACAGGCGGGAATTTTTAAAAGTTGCGGGCACTGGTCTGGCCATGGGATTAATTGGTCAGTCCTCCATATTAAAAGCCCAAGAAAAATATGATTTAGTCGTTATCTCCGGCGAGCCGGCAGCGGCTACCCAAAAAGCCTTAGAAGTGATGGGGGGAATTTCGCGTTTCGTCAAAAAAGGGCAACGGGTAGTTCTCAAACCCAATATGTCCTTTTCTCGCCCCCCGGAATTTGGATGCAATACCCATCCCCAAGTGGTCGTGACCGTGGCTCGGGCCTGCTTGGAAGCAGGAGCCGCCCAAGTACTCGTGCTCGATTATCCTTTGGGGCGCGGGGAGCTATGCTTAGAAAAATCAGGGATTAGGGATGCTTGTAAAGGTCTACCCAACGTGCGGGTTCTGGCCTTAGAAGAAAGAAAATTTTTTCGCGAAGTCAAAGTTCCGCAGGGTAAAGTTTTAAATCGAGTGGAAATCATGAAGGATGTCTTAGAAAGTCAAGTGTTGATAAATTTGCCCGTCACCAAATCACATTCAGCTACCGGAATAAGTATGGGTATAAAAGGGCTCATGGGCTTGATTTGGGACCGAAAAAGCTTTCACTTTGATTACAATATTAACCAGGCCTTGGCTGACTTAGCCACGGTAATAAGACCCCAACTTACCATCCTTGATGCCTCCCGTGCTTTAGTCACGGGCGGTCCTGGGGGCCCGGGGGAAGTATTAAAACCAAATTTGATAATTGCCGGAATAGACCCGGTGGCCGTAGATGCTTATGGAGTTTCCGTAGCCCCCTGGTATGGGCAAAAATTTAAGGCCCGCCAAGTTGAGCATCTGCTGGTTGCTCACCAACGTGGTTTGGGAAAGATAGATATAGATCAGTTAAAAATCTTCCAGGGCAAAGTATGAGGGCTTTTCTCCAGGCCTTATCGCTCTTTCTATTTACCCTTTTATTTATTTTTGCCGCCTATGGCTTACCAGAATGGCTGCCTGCAGATCTTTATCTCCGTTTAGATCCCCTGCTGACCTTAAGTGCCCTTTTAGCTAAAAAGGAATATATCGCCCGGGCTTTATGGAGCATAATTATAGTTGGCGCCACCATTTTCATTGGCCGGTTTTTTTGCGGGTATGTATGCCCCTTAGGGGTTACTATCGACCTTGGCCATTTTTTCTTTTGGCGGAAGATTAAATTTTTTCATTTCGCCAAAGATAAAGTCTTGCGCCGCCTAAAGTTCTATTTATTACTTATCACCCTTAGCTCTGCTCTGGGAGGATTGACTATATCCGCCCTTTTTGATCCTATACCCATCCTGACGCGCTTTTACACCTTTACTCTGTACCCTTTGGTCATAACTATTTTTAATTTAATTTTAGATATTTTGCGGCCTTTGAGTACCATCTTCGGCTGGTCGACTCTGCAGCACTCCCATTATGCCCAGCCAGTATACTACATGTCTTTAATCACTTTTTTAATCTTTGGCTTAATTATTTTTTTGAATCGGTATGCGCCGCGTTTTTGGTGCCGTTATCTTTGCCCCTTAGGCGCCTTGCTTAGTCTTATATCGCCCCTGGGGCTTTTTAAGCGCCGCGTAAATCAAAATTGTACTTCCTGTTTAAAGTGCCAGAAATCTTGCCCCATGGGAGCCGTGGCTGCTGATCCCCGTCAAACTCACTTAAGCGAATGCATCCAATGCCGTACCTGCGCTCAAGTTTGTCCGGAAAAAGCCATATCTTTTTTGCCCAAACTTTCTTCTTCTATTGCGGGTGAGCATGCTTCGCCTGACCTTTCCCGCCGAGAATTTTTATACGGAGTTCCTTTTGGCTTAGTTATCGCCTCCTTAACCGACCGCACACCCTATACTCCCTTGCAAGGTAAAAGTTGGCTAATTCGTCCCCCGGGCGCAATTCCCGAAGACGAATTTTTAAAGACGTGTATTCGGTGCGGCGAATGCATGAAATCTTGCGTCACCAACACTATTCAACCTTCTCTCTGGGAGTCTGGTTTAGCTGGACTTTGGACTCCCAAGTTAGATCTGCGTTTTGCGGCCTGTGAACAAAACTGCCATGTCTGCGGTCAAGTTTGCCCTACCCAAGCGATTCGCGCCTTAAGCTTAGAAGAAAAAAATCATGCGAAAATAGGCACGGCCGTTTTACGCCGAGAAATGTGTCTGGTTTGGGCGGAAAATAAGATCTGCTTAATCTGTGATGAGATCTGCCCATATAACGCCATCGTCTTCCGGACAATTGAAGGCTTTCGGCGCCCCGTGGTGATTCCTTCAAAATGTAACGGCTGCGGATGGTGCGAACAGAAATGCCCTATTCAAGGGGAAGCAGCTATTGTGGTTGTACCTATGGGCGAGATCCGTTTAAAAGATGGGTCTTATATCAAAGAAGCTAAAAGGCGGCAACTTGAGTTTAGGCCCGATCCCGGGGATGATAAATATATCTTGGAGCAATCTGGCTTAGAAGCTGAAAAGGAATCTTCTCCTGCAGCAACGAAGCCTAAAGGGTTTTTGTAAACATCATTTCTCCTGAGGACTAATCCCCAGTTCCCTCATTTTGCGCCGTAAAGTATTGCGATTAATTCCCAAAAACCGAGCTGTTTGCAACTGCACATATTTGGTTTTTTCCAAAGCTGCGGAGAGCAAAGTTCGCTCTACCACTTTTATTACATCATCATAAAGGTGCCCGTTAGATCGGGGGTCGACTTTCATCTCAGCTATCATCCGAGAAATTCTTTCTTCTAAAATTTCGGTCAAGGGGATTTTCCGATTAGCATTTGCTAAATTCTTTCCCAGAGCTTCTAATTCTTTACGAAAAGTCCAATTCTCTTCGAGGAGAGCCCGCAGCTCCGCCGCCATGACTTTTCTGATCTTCAAACCTTCCGTGATGAGCTGGCAAATTTCTTCCATTAAAAGAAAGTCTTCCGTAATTTTGATTGGTTCTTCAAACAAATGATCAACACCCATAATGGCCGAAATAGTTCCTTGAATCTTTATGGGGGCGCACAAAAAGGAAATATGCACCCGCTGGGGCAGATTTTTTGCCCGTCCATCATAAAACCAAAAATTTTCTCCTTTATTCAAAATGGCCGCCATCTGCCCTTTTTCCATCAAAGTTTCAATAATGTTCTGACCGAAATAATCTTTTCTTCTGCGCAATTCTTCCCCCGAAAGGCCATGAGCGGCGAGCGTTTCCCATTTATTATTTTCTTTATTCCACCAAATAATACCTCCGCGCTTTATACCCATTTGTTTGGCCATAGCTTTTAAAATCTGCGGGTAAGCCTCTTCAATATTGAGCGCAGAGTTGAGAATACGGGCAACCTCATACAAAACCTTAAAGTGCAAGAATTGCTGCTCTTCCTTTTCTCTGGTAGCACTCATAAATTTTATTCCTTCAATGACAAACTACTAAAAACCCCATATTGTGTCAAGAACCTTTTTCGCTGACCGTCGATCACTTTTTAAATTTCAGCTCAATTCAGGCGGGAGGGGGAGAGGCTCATTAAAATGAGGCGCATATTCTTTCATAGGTACGGGCGGGGAGATAAACATTTATTTTTAAAAAAAGAAGCTATTATTTAAGTTTATCTGTTATAGACAAGTATGTCCCCGCCGTTCTTGGCGGAGAGAAGGTGAGTAAGAGAGGAATGGTCATTTCCCAGCCGATTTTAATTTCGCCTCTCCCCTCCCGCCTGTTTCCTGCTGGCGAGAAATATTAAACCTGTTAGACGGTCAGCTTTTTTCGCGATCTCTGAAAAAGTCCCTCGGGATGTAATACCGTCATTCTGGCGGAAACAGCAATCCAGTATTTTCAAATCATTTCTGGACTTCTGGATTCGCGGAAGTAGTAGAAAAGTCCCTTCTGCAGAGATCTCAATAAGAGACCTCTGCAGAAATCTTCTTAAATAAATTTGAAAGGCCCACTCTTTATGAGCCTCTCAAGGTAAGGGACAAGCCTTTATTCTAAATGGTATTAGAAGATTTTTATCTTGGTAATTCCTTGTGGCTTACTGGATATTAATGGGGGATTCGGGGAGACTAAGCGGACTCCGCTTTTTTTTCGTAAAGCACAATGGGCTTTTCTTTTTTAAGTATGGTATCTTCATTGATGATGCATTCACGGATATTACTTTGGGAAGGAATCTCGTACATTATATCCAGCATTATAGATTCCAAAATAGCCCGCAGGCCGCGTGCGCCAGCTTTCCGCTTCAGAGCTTCCCGCGCAATGGCCACCAGCGCTCCCTCAGTAAAGCGCAACTTAACTTTTTCAAACTCGAACAACTTCTGGTATTGTTTAATCAACGCATTCTTAGGCTCCCTTAAAATGGCCACCAAAGCCGCTTCATCAAGATCATCTAAAGTAGCTATTACTGGTAAGCGGCCAATAAACTCGGGAATGAATCCGAATTTTAATAAATCTTCAGGCTGAACTTCCCCCAAAATTTCTCCCAACCGCCTCTCCGCTCGGCTCTTGATATCAGCGCCAAAACCAACGCTTTTTGATCCGATGCGCTGTTCAATTAGGCGGTCCAAACCAACAAATGCTCCCCCGCAGATGAACAGAATGTTCTGCGTATTGACTTTGATAAATTCTTGTTGGGGATGTTTTCTTCCTCCCTTGGGAGGAATATTGGCAATAGTTCCTTCGATAATTTTCAAGAGGGCCTGCTGCACTCCCTCTCCAGAAACATCGCGGGTGATGGAAGGATTCTCAGATTTACGCGAAATTTTATCAATCTCATCGATATAGACTATGCCTCTTTGGGTTTTACTGACATCAAAATCTGCTGCCTGCAGCAGATTGAGTATTATATTTTCTACATCCTCTCCTACATAACCTGCTTCGGTCAGACTAGTGGCATCGGCAATAGTGAAGGGCACGTTGAGAATGCGGGCCAAAGTCTGCGCTAAAAGAGTCTTTCCAGAACCGGTAGGCCCAATGAGCAAGATATTCGATTTTTGCAGCTCTACTCCATCTGCATCCTGGCGGGACTCTATCCTTTTATAATGATTGTGGACAGCAACAGCCAGAATTTTTTTGGCTCTTTCTTGACCGATTACATACTGATCGAGGATAGCTTTTATCTCGGCGGGTTTGGGAACGGTCGACTTGCGTAAGGCAGCTTCTTCTTTTTCAATTTCTTCGGCTATGATCTCATTGCACAGGGCCACGCATTCATCGCAGATATATACGGCTGGGCCAGCAATAAGTTTCCTCACTTCCTCTTGGCTTTTACCGCAAAAGGAGCAATAAAGAGAACCAAAACGTTCTGCTCCCCTTCGATCAGGCACTATTTTCCTTTAGTCTCAATTATTTTTCAAGCTCAGCGGTGGTGTCTTTTTATAAATTACTTCATCGATCAGACCATATTCTTTGGCCTGCTGGCCATTCATGAAAAAGTCTCTTTCTGAGTCTTTCTCTATTTTTTCTAAGGGCTGCTTAGTATGGTAAGCCAAAATTTGATTAATTTCATCCTTCATGCGCAAAATTTCTTTGGAATGAATCGCAATATCCGTAGCTTGTCCCTGCACGCCCCCCATGAGCTGATGAATAAGAATCCGCGAATGGGGTAAAGCAAAACGTTTGCCCGGCTCGCCAGCGGCCAAGAGCACAGCGGCCATGCTCGCTGCCTGACCCATGCAAAGAGTAGAAATTTTAGGCTTAATGTACTGCATGGTGTCATAAATGGCCAATCCGGCTGTTACCAGCCCTCCTGGCGAGTTAAGATAAATGTGAATGTCCTTATCCGGATCTTCCGCTTCTAAAAAAAGAAGTTGCGCAATAACTAAATTGGCTACGTAATCATCTATCGGAGTGCCGATAAAGATAATCCGGTCTTTGAGAAGACGAGAATAAATATCATAGGCTCGTTCGCCTCGGGAAGTTTGCTCGACCACAATGGGAATCAAATTCATTCCTTATCCCCCTTATTGGCTTGTTCTGCTGGCTTAGAATCCGTATGCGGGCTAATTTTTATTTTAGCTTTTTCTATTAAAAAATCAAGAGTCTTCTCTTCTAAGACCTGCTGGCGCAGTTCATCCATTAAATTCCTCTGCTGGTAAAGGTTCTTGACAGCTTCTACTCTGCGATTCAGACGTTTGGCCAGCTTTTCCAAATGCGCATCCACCTCAGATTCGCTTACGGATATTTTTTCTTTTTCCGCAATCTTTTCCAAAATTAAACTACCGCGGACTTCTCTTTCAGCCAAAGGCAGAAAGGTTTCGCGAAGCTTCTCCCCTTCTGGGCTAGCGCTTTCTATACGCCTTCCTTCTCTGGCTAACTGCAGCTCAGCTCGGGCTAAAAAGCTTTGCACCTGCCTTTCGATCATGCTCTTGGGCACGGAAAAAGAATGCTGAGCAACTAACTTATCTAAAATTTTCTCCTTCGTAATTTGCCGTATTTCTTCTTTTTTTCTTTCGGTAATTAAGTTATGTAAATGCTCTTTAAGATCTTTGATCGTTTGGTATTCTCCTAAATCTTTGGCGAATTCATCATCTACCTCGGGAAGGATTTTTTCCTTTATTTCTTTCACTTTTAGATGGACGGATATTTCCTTTCCGGCCAAGTCTTTTTTCAAGTAATCTGCCGGCAAGGTAAGGTTAACATCTTTTTCCTCACCGATGTGCATGCCGATCAAGTTTTTATCTAAATCGCCGACTAAAGTCCCGGAGCCCGCTTCTACGAGATGATTAACCACTCTCCAGCCTTCAATAGGTTGACCAGCCCAGGTCCCTTCAAAATCAACGAGCACCATATCTTTTTCTTTGACCGGACGAGATTCTTCTAAGGGTTTTAATTGCGCATGATTTTCTTGCAGCTTCTTCAATTCCGTTTCTATCTCTTCTTCGGTTACCACTACTTGGGGAACTTCTATTTCTAACCCCACATAATCTTGGACAGTAAACTCGGGCTTTACTTCGAAAGAGACCGCGTAAGTAAAATCCTTTTCGGCCGTAAAGGCGTGATTCAAAACATTTGGCTCAGAAACCGGCGCCAGATTATATTCCTTCACCGCTTCGGCCAGGGAGTGGGAAATTAATTTATTAGCTACTTCTTCTTCTACCTGATTTTTATACAGCCTACTTAATATGGACTGGGGAACTTTCCCCGGCCGGAATCCTTTTAACTTAATTTTTTGATTTAAAGAACGATAAGTGGCTTCCATTTCCCGCGTTACCACGTCCGCTGGAATTCTCACCGAAACCTTCTTTTCCAGTGGATTTAAATTCTCAATTTCTACTTGCATGTTCACCTCTTTGATGCTTACTGCCTATTGCTTTGCCGATTATAAATTCTTTTTAATTAATAATTTATCAGAAATAAGGCTCTTCGTCAATTTTCCCATTTTTTTCTATTCCTTTTTCTGTTGATCCAAGGTTTTTATTGGCTTTACTTTTTGCTAAAAAGGCCTGTGAAAAAGCTCTAAAAGCTAAGAGCCCCCAAATGAGCTGCCCGAAAATATCCCCCTACCCAAGCCCAAAAAGAAACATTATAAATAGCTGACCGTCGATCACTTTTTAAATTTCCGCTTAATTCAGGCGGGAGGGGGAGAGGCTCTCCCCTCCGCCTGTTTCCTGCTGGCGAGAAACATTAAACCTGTTAGACGGTCAGTATAAATAGAGCTTGATTTAAAAAAACTAATTAACTAATATAAACAAGAAATATTTGTAAAAATCGTCCAAATTTTATAAATTAGCTTTTTGCTTAATGATCATCTTAAGCTTTTTTGAATAATAATTGGCATGCCTTTTGCTGAAGAATTAATAAAAGGAGAATTCCAGAAATGAAGGGCTTAGTTCTATATCCAGATGGGCAATTTCGTTTAGAAGATGTACCCGTTCCTCAAATTGGCCATAATCCTTTTAGCCCGTATGACGTTCTTATTGAAGTGGCTTATTGCGGAATCTGCGGCAGCGATATCCATAAATGGAAAGAAACTGACCGCCGCGGCGTAAAAGGTCCTTCAAAACCGGTGGTCTCAGGCCACGAAATGTCGGGAACGGTGGTAGAAGTTGGTCCAGGCGTTACTGATTTCAAGCCGGGTGACCGGGTGGTGGGAGAAATTGTTACCTTTTATTGCGGCAAATGCATTAACTGCCGCACGGGTAGAATTAACATCTGTGCTAACATGAAGCCCTCGGATCAACGAATTCATTACATCTCCGGTGGAGCCTTTGCCAAATACGTGGTCTGGCCAGAGCGCCACCTCCATCATCTTCCTGAGGCTATAGGTCTTAAAGAAGCAGTTTTAATTGAACCTACGGCTGGTTCTTTTCATAGCCTCATTGAACGAATGGATCTGAAAGCTGGCGAATCTCTGGTTATAATGGGGCCTGGTGCCAGAGGATTAATTTTGTTACAAATTGCTAAAGCAGTGGGCGCTTCTCCAGTTATCGTTACGGGCTTGACCAGAGATGAAAAAGTTCGTTTACCCTTAGCCAAAGAATTCGGGGCTGATGCGGTAGTAAATGTGGAAAAGCAAAATTTATTAGAAATTGTTAAGCAAATGACTAACGGCATTGGCGCCGATGTGGTCGTGGAAAATACGGGCTCCCCTAAGGCCGTGGAGGATACTCTTGATCTGGCTCGCCCCGGGGGAAGGATTTTAATATCTGGAGGCGGCATCCGCGGAGGTATAACAGCTTCAATCGATACTTACAAAATTATAGTAAAAGAGCTTGACCTTAAAGGTGAAATTTCCCATGTATGGACCTCCTGGCGGAATGCTCTTAATTTAGTGGCGCAGGGGAAAGTGCACATCAAACCCCTCGTCTCCCATGTCTTTCCTCTTCGTGAATGGGAAAAAGGTTTTGATTTAGCAGCCACAAGTGCCGAAGCTTTGAGAGTGGCTTTGGTTCCAGATTAAGAGTATCTTAAAATAAAATCTGGAACTCTTTCGGTCAAAAATGAAAAATAGCGCGGAATGCTCGAAAAGAATTATAAATTTAATTTCCTGGCTAATTCTTATACTTTTGTTTTGCGCATTATCGGCATGTGGAGGATCAGGGGGAGGAGGAGAAGGTGGCGGGGGTAGTTCGCTAACTCTTGCTTGGGACGAACCTGGAACTAATGCTGACGGAACTCCACTTGCTGACTTAGCTGGATACGTAGTTTATTATGGGGTTGAACCAGATTTCTATTTTTATCCGGAAAAAATAATCGGGAAACAAGAAGTAAAAGAAACATCAATTAACATAAGGAATCTCTATCCCGGAACATATTATTTTGTGGTTACTGCTTATGATAAATACGGTAACGAAAGCGAACCGGCCACGTTATATTCTGATCCCAATAAAAATGTTCTCTGCGTCAATATTCCTGCCCAAGGAAGACCATACGAATGTTCTCAATGAATTATTTTTTCAGACCTAAAATAGGGAATAATTCAAGGAGGAAAAGTGCGCCCAGCTTCTTTTAATTTTTTAAAATCTTTGGCCGAAGCTCCAAGCCCTTCTGGCTATGAACAGCCTGCTCAAAAAATTTTCCGTCAATATATTAAGAATTATGTCGACGAGTTAAAGACAGATGTTTTAGGAAATACTTTTGGTTTGATCAGAGGCCAAGGCGAAGGAAAGCCTGTGGTCATGCTAGCGGGCCACTGTGATGAAGTAGGCTTCATGGTGAAATACATAGATGAAAATGGCTTTCTTTACTTTTCGGCTATCGGCGGAATAGATGATCACCTTCTACCCGGCAAAAGAGTTTGGGTGCATACGGAAAAGGGACCAATCACGGGAGTTATCGGCCGCAAGCCGATCCATTTAATAGATCAAAAGGACCGCGATAAAATAGTCCCTATCCATAACCAATTCATCGACCTTGGGGCTAAAAATAAAAATGAGGCCTTAAGATTAGTAAAAATTGGAGATGCGATCACTTTTGCGGGCGGTGTGGAAAAGCTCCTTGGCGACCGGATTGTCTCGCGGGGCTTCGACGATAAAGTGGGAAGCTTTGTCGTAGCGGAAGTTTTGCGTTTAATCGGGGAAAGGAAAGAACGGCCCAAATGCACTATATACGGTGTTTCTACTGTCCAAGAAGAACTTGGTTTGCGCGGGGCCACGACCAGTGCTTACCAAATTCAGCCCGATGTGGGGATCGCCGTGGAAGTAGGCCACGCCAGCGACTATCCCGAAGCTGATAAAAAGCGCGTGGGGGAACACAAATTAGGGGCAGGGCCGATCATCGCGCGGGGAGCTAATATTAATCCTATTGTGTATGATCTTTTAATTAAGACAGCTCGAAAAAACAAAATACCTTTTCAGATTTTCGGAGCGCCGCGGGCAACGGGGACAGATGCCAATGTGATTCAGCTTTCTCGTAAAGGAGTGGCTACCGGATTGGTGAGCGTACCTTTGCGTTATATGCATACACCCACGGAGGTTTTATCTCTCAAAGACTTGGAATCTACCTGTCGCCTCTTGGTAGAATTTGTTTATAGTTTGGATGAAAAAATTAGCTTTATCCCTTTGTAATTTTTGAAAATAATTTTTATTCTTGGCTCAATCCATACTTTTTCATTTTATAACGCAAGACCCGTTCATTTATTCCTAATTCTGCCGCTGCTTTAGTTTGGACACCCTCATTATTTTTTAAGGCCCTCAGGATCATTTGTCGTTCAATCTCTTCTAAGATTTTTGGCAGACTCCGCCCCTGCCTCCCCTCTTCATCAAATCCTTCCATATTGAATTCGCGGATATTTAAAGGAAGCTCGTTTACCGTGATGATCTTCCCGGGGCATAAAACGACCGCCCGCTCGATAATATTTTCCAATTCGCGTACATTCCCTGGATAATCATATTTCAGGAGAAGATCTTGGGCTTCCTTACTCAACCCGCGAATCTCTTTTTTATTTTGGGCACTGTACTTCTTTAGAAAATGCTCAATAAGCAAAGGAATGTCTTCTTTCCTTTCGCGCAGTGGAGGAAGAGCGATAGTGACCACGTTTAGCCTATAATAAAGATCCTCGCGAAAAGCCCCTTTTTTAATCGCCTCTTCCAGATTACGATTTGTGGCGGCAATTACCCGCACGTCCACCTTAATAGTCTGATTGCTCCCTACACGTTCAAACTCTTTTTCCTGGAGGACGCGCAAAAGCTTCATCTGCAATGACAGAGAAAGGTCCCCGATTTCGTCGAGAAAAATAGACCCCTGGTCTGCTTGTTCAAAACGGCCTAGGCGGCGGGCAACCGCGCCGGTAAAAGCTCCTTTTTCATGGCCGAACAATTCGCTCTCCAAGAGAGTTTCAGGAAGAGCCGCACAATTAACTTTTATGAAGGGCTTTTCCGCCCGCGGACTAGCATAATGAATCGCCCGCGCTATCAGCTCTTTTCCAGTACCACTCTCACCCAAAATCAGGACAGTCGCTTGACTGGCTGCCACGCGCCCTACTAAGTTTAACGCTTCTTCCATTGGCCGGCTGTTAGAAACTATAAAATCAACTTTAAATTTTTCGCGCAACTGCTCCCGCAATAAACGATTCTCGCGACTTAAATTTATTTCTTTTTCTATCCTTTGAATCAAAATTAAGAGTTCATCAAGGTCGATGGGTTTAGTTAAGTAGTCGTAAGCTCCTTCTTTCATGGCCGCCACAGCCGAGCTAACACTGCCGAAGGCGGTCATGATGACTACAATCGTCTCCGGATTTAGCCTTTTTATTTCTTTTAAGAGCTGCAAACCTTCCATCTCCGGCATACGTTGGTCAGTGAGCACCAAGTCAAAATTTCCATTTTTAAACTTCTCCAGGGCTATACGGCCATTTTCCGCCAGATCAGGATGATAACCCTGCTTTCTTAAGAAACCAGCCAACATCTCACTCTGCACTCTTTCATCATCTACTATTAATATTTCCATCTTCAGCCCTCTTCCTGCCGGGGCAGAAAAACTTGGAAAATTGTACCCCGCCCAACTTGACTGATAACTTCGATTCTCCCCCCATGTTCTTTGATTATTTTATGTGCCAAAGGTAATCCCAAACCCATGCCTTTGTCTTTAGTAGTAAAATAATAATCGAAAATACGGCGTAAGTTTTCTGGGGGGATGCCTGGTCCCGAATCGGCTACTTCGATCAAAATTTCTTGATCCCCTGAAAATTTAGCTGCCAATTTTAACTTCCCCCCTGCAGGCATCGCCTGCAGGGCATTATTGGCTAAATTCAGCAAGGCTTCTTGCAAGCGCTGGCGGTCGACTTTTAGGGGCGGTAAATGGGGAGAAACTTCTTCCTCTATTTTTATTTTTTGCTGTTCCGCGGTTTCTTGAATAAGCAAAACTAAATCTCTTAAAATCTCTGCTATCTGGACTTGACTTAACTGCAACTTGGCTGGTCGGGCAAAAAATAAGAATTGTTCTATAATTTCATTTACCCGCTTCACTTCTCCCCGCAGCACATCAGTAAAACGCAGATATTCCTTTTGTTCAGAGCTCTCTGCCGGAAGAAATTCCCGCTGGAGGCGTTGAATGGCCATGCTTATGGCATTTAAAGGGTTGCGAATCTCGTGAGCCACGGCCGCCGCCAAATTTGCTAAAGAAGACAACTTCTCCGACTGATGAATCTTCTCCTCTAATTCTTTTAATTTGGCTAAATGGCGGTTTTCCAGACGGTAAATGACGGTGATGCCTAAGCCTCCAAAAGCTAAAAGAAATAAACTGAAAAGAAAAATATTTCGGCGGTCGGCAGCTATAATTTCCTCCACCTTCTCTGTGGTTAACCCTATGCTTAAGGCCACCCTATTCCCTTCTTCCACTTCTATTACCTTAGCAACTTCTAAAACCCCTGGTTTTAGTTGACGGTCAATTTCAGCTTTTCCCTGTGGCTTTTGAAATAAGCTCTTAAGAAAGGGATCTTCCTCCTTTTTGCCTATTTGGGAGGCATTAGTATCAGCCCATATATAAAAATCTTCTCCATGGAAAGAGATATATTTAATTCCTCCTTTACCGCCCCATTCCTCAATGACTCCTTGTAAAATAACTCGCCGCCGATAAAATCGCAGATCATCTTGATTTATATGAATAAGCAAAAGTCCTTTCCCAGCTTTGCGGGCCACAGCTAAAGAAAGACTCTCCATTTGACCTGTCTCGGCCTTTTCTTTCCGCTCAATAGCATAAAGAGATTTTCCCTCTAAGAGAGGAATACAAAAATGTGGGAAGGGTTTCTCTTGGTCAGAAATAATTTGCAAAGAAGAAAAGCGTTCCTGCGCAGCCATCTCTTTTAGTCTGCCTTCTGCTGGTAATCCTGTTCCCAATTCTTGGTCCAAACGAAAAGTGATCTCTAAGATTAGATCAACTACTGCTTCGTCTAAAGACCACAGATTAGGTGGGGTTAAAAAAGATGAAATCTCCGGGAAGGCTTCTATAGCTTTTAAAGAAGATAAACTACTCTGAATACTTTTTTCTATTCCAGATATTAATGCTGACCCTTCGTCGAAAAGCAAACCGTAAAGATTGTTTTTAGCTCTTTTAGCTTCATAAAAACCGTTGAAAATGACCAATAGAGCCAGAAGAATCCATATAGTCAATAGAGTAACTGGCCGAAAGAACCAATTTTTTTGCCTTCCTAATTTTTTCACTATCTATTGAATCCCCCTCGCCATGGCCTCATCCGTTGCCCAGGAGGCGGCTGAGGATAGAAATCAGGCGGCAGGAGTTTTTGCTGCTCGGGAGTAAGCACCCGCCTGATTTCCAACTGATAAAGAATCGTCCTTTCTTGAATCTTTGCCTCTAATTGGGAAATCTCCCGTTGTTTGGCCAGAATCTGAGAAGTCTCTGCTTGGGGATTCCGCATCAAATCTCGCAAATCAAATCTTTTAATTATTAATTCATTCCGCCAAACTAAAGTGTCGCGCAAGTATGCTTCGCGCAACTCTTGCAGGCGGGCTCTCTGCTCAGGGTTAAGATTTAATTGCTGTAGAAGATGGTGCCAATGTTCTGGCATATGACCCATCCTTCCTCTTGCCTCGGGCAAGTCTCTTCCCATAGGTGGAGGAGGGATGGTCTTCATTTTTTCGGGCGGTCCTTGGGCAAAAGAAAAGGAGGCGAGTAAAGAAAGTAAGACCCCAAAAATGAAAATCTTTCCTATCCTCATCGCCAAATTATTTAGGAAAAAAAGCTCCCCATCTAAAAACAGCCCAATTGACATTGAATTATCTTAATCTTCAGTTTATTTAGTAAATCCCCTACTTGCTTCATGGGAATTTTATTATCAATAGCAATTTTTTGCGCCATGGCACATGTTATTTTTCCATCCTTGGCCGCTTCTATAAGTTTTTTAGTGATTTCTGATTCATTAAACATATGTCTCTCCTCCAGGTTACTTTTATTTTCTCCGTCAAAGTCTCCCATTGAAACGAGTTAAAAATAAAAAAATTTGCGCATTAATCCAATAAAAATATAGCATATCACCAAGAGCTTCGGAAATATAAAAAAGGGGAGGTTCCCCTCCCCTTTTCTTTCATCTTAATTAAATTTTACCAAAAGCAAGGACCATAGCCCATTCCGCGCCCCGGTCCGAATCCACCTTTTCTTCCAAAACCGGGGCCAGGTCCGAACCAACCAAATGCTGCTCCTAATTTTGCCTGCTGTTCAGGTGTTAATATTCGGCGCATCTCCAAACGATGTTTTGTGGCTTTCTCTTGCAGCTTCTCTCGCAAAGCATTTATTTCTTTTTGCTTGGCCAAAATTTTATCTTGATCAGGATTGGGCTGCAGCCATAATCCCCTTAATTCTAAACGTTTGCTAAGGAGCTCATTTTGCATAGGCATTATCTCTTTCCAATAGGCCTCACGCAAAGCTTGCATCTTCTGTATTTGTTCCGGGGTCAAATTAAGACTTGCTGCCCAATAACCTGGAAAATAACCAGGAGCGTATGGTCCAGGGCCCATCCATGCACCAGGGCCGTACGCCATTCCTGCCCCCCTACCCCAGCCTTGAGCAAATGCTAAACTTGAAGTGGCCAAAAGAGCTATGGCCAAAACAGTTAAGATCATTTTCTTCATAACTTTCTCCTTTCTTTCTTAAATTGGTCAGTTTGTTTAATGCCCATAGGTTTTTAAAGCAAACCTTAGGCCAAAACGCGAAAAATCAATCATATTTATAACATATTAAAATCATTTGATTAATTAAATCAAATTTTTCCGCAGATGGTTTTTCTAAAAAGGCAAATCGGAAAAATTGTCGAAGCAAAAATGATATTCCGATAAAAATTTAATAATTTCAAGGAATTAGAAAATAGAAAATATTTCGACAATTAAAAGCTTATTCGACAATTTTGTCGATAAAAAATTTATTCACCCAAAGGCCACAGAGCTCTCGAAAAAAAATTAAAAAATTCTAAAAACCTCAAAGCCTATTTTTGCTTTGCGCTTTGCGCTATGCGCTATGCGTTTTTTCTTTAACTGCAGCACTCTTTTTCGCTATGCGCTATGCGTTTTTTCTTTAACTGCAGCACGGCAGCACTTTTTTCCCCCTTGCTTTTTGGCCTCTCCGCCTTGCCAATTAAATCCTTGACATTTTCCTCAAATTAATTAATTCTAAAATTAATTTAAAAAAACGGAGGTGGATTATGAAAAAGGGATGGAAAAAATGGCTTACTTTTTTAACAATTATTAGCTTTTTAGCTTTGCCAGCAGCGGCTTTGGCAAAAACGCAAATCATTTGGTGGCATGCCATGACTGGTTATTTGGGCCAAAGAGTAAATGAAATTGCCGCGAAATTTAATGCTTCCCAGTCTGAATATGAAGTTAAGCCTGTCCACAAAGGTAGCTATGCCGAAACTCTCACCGCCGGTATTGCCGCCTATCGAGCTAAAACACCTCCCCATATTTTGCAAGTTTTTGAAGTTGGCACCCAGACAATGCTTTCTTCGGGGGCGATTTATCCTGTATATCAATTAATGAAAGATCAAGGGATTAAGATTGATTGGGCTGATTATTTAAGTGTGGTAAGAACGTACTATTCCAAAGATGGTAACCTTTACTCTATGCCCTTCAACTCTTCCACTCCGATTCTTTACTACAATAAAACGGCTTTCGAAAAAGCCGGGTTGGATCCGCAAGCTCCACCAACTACCTTTGCCGAAATAGAAAAATGCGCTAAAGCAGTCGTTTCCAAGGGAGCAGCCAAAATAGGCTTCACCGTGGCTTGGCCATCCTGGACGCTCATGGAAAATATGCATGCCTGGCATGATCAGCCTTTCGCTAATAACAATAATGGCTTTGCCGGTATGGCAACCCAGCTTAAAATTAACAGCAAACTTGGCCTGCAAATTATGGAGCTTCTAACCAGATGGCAAAAAGAAGGTATTTTTACTTATTCGGGCAGGGGCAGCAAAGGGGACCAACCGATCATCAACGGAGAGGCTGCCATTGGTCTGGCTTCTACTGCTTTAGTGGGCACGATGACCCGCACAGCTAAATTTGATTGGGGTACGGGAAATCTTCCTCGTTTAGATGGCTACCCTCAGGGTAATTCCATAATCGGCGGAGCATCTTTATGGGTAATGAAAGGTCATAAAAAAGAAGAATATAAGGGAGTGGCTAAATTTTTAGAATTCATCGGCAGCACTGAGCAGCAAGCTTGGTGGCATGCAGTTACCGGCTATTTCCCTTTGACCAAAGCCGCAGTGAAAGCTCTTCCTGAAGACCATTTCCGCAAGAATCCTAATCTTTGGACGGCATTTGCCCAAATCATCAAAGGGAAAACCACTCCTAACAGTCAGGGTATCCGCTTAGGAAATTTTGTGGCTATTCGGGATACTATCGAATCGGAAATGGAAAATATTTTTGCCGGAAAGAAAACCCCGCAACAGGGGCTGGATGATGCTGTAAAGACCGGCAATAAAACGCTCAAAGAATTTGCGTCTCTTTATAAATAAATCAGGCCAAGACTATTCTGATAATCCCTCCTTACCTCCCTTTAGAAAAGGGAGGTAAGGAACAAATCGTAATGCCTTACTAAAGGGTGGATTTCTTATAACTCCCCCTTTTTCCCCCTCTTAGTTTAAGAGGGGGAGAGGGGGAGTTACAAAATTTCGAGACGGACAATAGATTAGATTTGTGAGGCAAATAATTAGCGAAATTGGCCAGCCATAAAGGATGGCACTACGAAATGACAAGAAATAATTGTTTTTATATCTAACCCACCCTTCAGTGAGGCATTACCGGTAAAAATAAATTTAACTTGACATTTTTGATAGAGTTATATATAAATGGCATATTATGGTGATTTAACTATGAAATTATCAACTAAAAGTCGCTATGGATTAAGAGCAATTTTTGATATTGCTTATCATGCGGGAGGGCTGCCGACGCAGATCAAAGAGATCTCTAAACGGCAAGGGGTTACCCCCCGTTATCTGGAACAGATTTTTCAAAAACTCAAGGAAGCTGGTTTAATAAAGAGTATCCGTGGCCCGAAAGGAGGCTACTACTTGGCCCGCGAACCAGAAAAAATTTCGGTAGCGGAGGTAATTTGGGCGGTGGAGGAAACGATTGATCCGGTATTCTGCGCCAGCCGTTCCAAGAAGAAGAGTAATAAGAAAAAATGTAAGCGGGAAAAGAATTGTGTAGCTCGCTTAATTTGGCAGGAGGCCGGCCAGCTCCTTAATCAATACTTCAGTTCGATCTCTATAGCCCAAATGTGCCAAAGGGCCCAAGAGATGGGGATTGAGAAACAATTAGACCATCGCTTTATGTATTTTATATAAAAGGAGGAAGATCACCCTTTAAAAAGGGTTAGCAGATTAACCCTCTTTTAAAATTGAATAAAAACATCTTATCCAGAGTGGTGGAGGGACTGGCCCGAAGAAGCCACAGCAACCGGTCTCGCTAAAGGCGGGATGCTGGTGCTAATTCCAGCAAGGTAGCAATACCTTGGAAGATAAGATGGGATAAAAACAAAAACCCCTTCTTATCAACCAAGAAGGGGTTTTTTTTATTCTTAGAAAACCCATCCTCCTCACCCAAGATTTAAATTTAAGCCTTTCGAAACCAGAAAGGTTTCCCATTTTAATTGGAGGAGGAATAGAAAGGAGCAAAATTTTATGAGTCCGTATAAAGTGAATAAAACTATTGCCGAGATAAATGAGAAAATTCGCCAAGGAAAAGCTGTGGTGGTTACGGCAGAGGAGATTATAGATATTGTGGAAGAAAAAGGGGCGGTCAAAGCCGCCTTAGAAGTAGACGTAGTAACCACGGGCACCTTCGGACCAATGTGTTCCTCGGGAGCATTTATTAATTTTGGGCACACGCAGCCCCGGATAAAAGCAGCGAAGGTTTGGCTAAATAACGTTCCTGCTTATGCGGGGATAGCCGCCGTAGATATTTACATTGGGGCTACAGAGCCAGCCGAAGACGATCCGCTCAATAAGGTTTATCCGGGTGAATTCCGATATGGTGGCGGTCATGTGATTCAAGATTTGGTAGGTGGTAAAACTGTGCTCCTGCGGGCGGAGGCTTATGGCACTGATTGTTATCCGCGGAAGAAGTTGGAAAAAGAAATTACTCTAAAAAGTCTTCCGGATGCCTTTCTTTTTAACCCGCGGAACGCCTATCAAAATTATAATTGTGCGGTCAATATGTCCAGCAGGACGATTTATACCTATATGGGCGTGCTGCGCCCTAATGGCGGAAATGCCAATTACTGTAGCGCTGGGCAGTTGAGCCCGCTGCTCAACGACCCTCTTTATAAAACTATAGGGGTGGGGACAAGAATTTTCTTGGGCGGTGGCCAGGGATTCGTGGTCTGGCGGGGAACGCAACATAACCCCCACGTAAAGCGGGGACCTAATCAGGTACCCCGGACTCCGGCAGGTACCTTAGCTGTGTTAGGAGATTTAAAGCAAATGAGTCAGGAATGGCTGGTAGGTGCGAGTTTCCAGGGTTATGGATGTACATTAATTGTGGGGGTGGGGGTACCTATTCCCCTCTTAAATGAAGAGATAGCCCAGTACACGGCCGTAAAGGATGAGGATATTTATACCCAAATCGTTGACTATAGCAAAGACTATCCGGAAGGTGGACCGGTGCAAAGTCTGGGGGAAGTTAATTATAAACAGTTGAAGAGCGGCAAGATAAAATTTAATGGCCGGGAAATTCCTACCACACCTCTTTCCAGTTACCCGAAAGCCAAGCAGATAGCCGAGATCTTAAAAGAATGGATCCAGAAAGGAGAATTCCTTTTGGGGGAGCCTCAACAATTATTGCCTTCAGTTAACCCTCTATAAGGTTCCAAAATTAATGGGGTGCGCAGGAGAAAATTTTAACCTCCAGGCACCCCTGAGGGAATACCGGGATTAAATATGCAATTCGATCACATCGCCATCCAGGAGGACGTAATCACGCTGCACCATCTGTCCGTTATACTTTTCTTTTCCCCAAATGCGCGCATATTTTAATTTCTGGATAAAATCTTTATGAATCTGGGCGGCAAAATCAAGCACAGTGCTTCCTTTGGGCAGAATCACAGGATCATCTAAGTCAGCAGGCTTGCCCGGGGCCTTAGTGTAAGCCCGAACTAAATCCAAGGTCAAAAAAATTTCTTTTTTTAGCTCCTCCAGGTTATAATTTTCCTTGGCTGAGATGCAGATCGTGGGATAAAAAGGAGAAAATTGACTTAAAAGTTTTTGACAATTTTCCTGCGCGTCGGGAAGGTCAGCTTTGTTACCCACAAAAACAGCCCGCTTATAAAAAAAACCCATCTCCTTTCCCTGGGCTTCGTCCTTTTTGAGGATCTTAATGCGCCGTCGATTTAACTCCTCGAGAATAAGATCAATTTGGGTGGAACAGTCTTCCGTGAGATCAAGGACGATCATAAGAGCGTGGGCATTCCGGATCAAATTAAAGATGCCCGTTTCCGCAAATTCGTCCATCAGGGGTGGAGAATCAACGATTTGAATCTGGATATTTTCAAATTTCATCATGCCGGGCAAGGGAAGACGAGTGCTAAAGGGATAATCAGCGATTAAAGGCAGAGCGTTAGTTAAAGAGGCCAGAATCTGAGATTTGCCACAATTGGGCAGTCCCACTAAAACAACCTGCGCGGCGCCTTCTTTCTTTACTGTAAAAGGATCAGCTTGTCGGGAAGTGGAAGGCCGCCGTTTAGCTTCTTCCTTGTGTTGGGATAGCCTACGGCGGAGCTGAGCAATTAGCTTGTCTGTCCCTTTGTGGTGAGGAATGATGGCTAACATTTCTTCTAAGGCCAAGATCTTTTCGGCATTGGTCTTGGCCTGGCGATAACGCTCTTCAGCTTCTTTGTACTGCGGCGGAAGATTGGCAGGCATAGAAGTTTAAGTTATCATCCACTCCTTCCTCAAATCCTTCTGGCATGTAATATTTCTTTCCAGAAAGCTCCTAAGGTTTGGGCCTTTTTTATACATAATACCTTAAAAAGGAGAGTTCCTCAAGATACGGAAAAATCGATTTAAATGCCCAACCGCGGGCACAAATGGGATACTGGGCAAGAAGAACATAAAGGTTTTTTAGCCAAGCAGACTTGGCGACCGTGGAAGACGAGCTGGTGACAAGATTGGGTCCACCTCTGCTGGGGAATTAATTTTTGCAGGTCGAGCTCGATTTTATCTGGATCGGTAGATTTCGTCCAACCCAAGCGATAGGCCAATCGTTTCACGTGCGTATCTACGGCAATTGCTTGTTGTCCAAAAGCATTTCCCAAGAGAATGTTAGCCGTCTTCCTGCCCACGCCGGGCAGAGAAGTCAATTCTTCTATTGAGTGCGGTACTTGGCCGCGGAACTTCTGCAAAAGCATTTGGCAACACTCGATAATGCTCCGGGCCTTTTGATGATAAAAGCCAGTAGGACGAATTTCTTCTTCTAACTCCTCGAGATCAGCTTGGGCGTAATCTTGAGCGTTACGATATTTCTTAAAGAGTTTTTTAGTTACTTGGTTGACCCGTTCGTCCGTACATTGAGCAGCTAAAATTGTGGCTATCAGTAGTTGGAGAGGATTTTGAAAATCAAGGGTTACCCGCGCATCCGGGTATTGTTTTTCCAGAATGTTTAGCACCTTAATCACATTACGCTTAGATTCCATAGCCTAACATTTTCCTTCTTAATCATATTTTACTCTTGCCCGAGGTAGGTTTTTCCATAATCCCAAGTGGTCAAGGGCCTTCCGGCCGTAAAATGGGCAGCCTTAATTTTATTCACCACCAGGATATGGTCACCGATGGAGATTAAAGAATGTACCTCGCCGAACCATGTAGCCAGAGCATCCTTTAAATAAAGAATATCTGCGATTCCTCTTTGAAAATTGAACCCGGCCAAGTTTAAGGAAGATGAACTCTTCAAAATAGGAACAAAAGATTTATGTTCATTTTTGAGTAAATTAAGGCTGAGAAGACTACCTTCGGGCAAGAGTTTTAAGACCGGGCGATTGTGCCGCAAAACGGTGGCAATTAAAAGTGGAGAATAAGAAACCTGCGTGACCCAGGAAACGACCATGGCTTTTTCTTTTTCCTTGGGCCCGGCTATTAGTAAATAAATTCCATAAGGAATAAGGCGCAGCGCTTGGGCTATTTGAGGGTCCATAAAATTTTGAGTCAAGGATCAATAATTAATAGCCATTCTTAATGATTTAAAAAATAAAGTCAAGTTATTTCTAAGAGATCTCTGGAAAAGTCCCTGGGCATTTAATTACGTATTTTCTTAATTATTTTAATAATATTTTTTTGACAAATCTTTACTGAATTTGTATAATTTCCTCGAAATTATAAAGGGAAGATAAGGATAAAACAAAATGCGCTGGGCCGATAACGTATTGGGTTTAATTGGTTCCACTCCCGTAGTAAAGTTGCACAGTTTGCCGGGCCAAGAAGATGCTACCATCTGGGCCAAGTTAGAATATTTTAACCCTGGGGGATCGATTAAAGATCGCATCTGTTTAGCCATGATCGAAGCGGCCGAAAAAGAAGGCCAAATTCACCCGGGCTGGACCATTGTGGAACCTACCAGTGGCAATACGGGCGTTGGGTTAGCTATGGTATGTGCGGTTAAGGGCTATCGTCTTATTCTCACGATGCCCGAGACAATGAGTGGGGAACGGCGGAGTCTGCTGGCCGCCTACGGAGCTCAATTAGAATTGACTCCGGGGAGCGAGGGCATGAGAGGAGCGATAAAAAGAGCAGAAGAAATAGTGCAAAAAAATAAGAATTATTTTATGCCCCAACAATTTAAGAATAAAGCAAACCCTCAGATTCATCGCCAAACCACGGCCTTAGAGATCTTGAACCAAGTTAAAGGGCGAATAGACGCCTTGGTAGCCGGAGTAGGAACGGGTGGAACTATTACGGGTGTAGGCGAAGTTCTTAAGAAAAAATTGGGGAAGGTAAAGATAATCGCCGTGGAGCCAGCGCGTTCTCCAGTCCTCTCTGGTGGTACTCCCGGCCCGCATAAAATTCAAGGAATTGGTGCCGGCTTTGTTCCGGAAGTTCTAAACACTTCCATTATCGATCAGATTATTAGAGTTGAAGATGAGGAAGCAATTGAAACAGCCAGACTGTTAGCCAAGAAAGAAGGACTATTGGTGGGAATTTCCTCGGGGGCAGCAGCTTGGGCCGCGTTGAAAGTAGCCCAAGAGCTAGGCAAGGGTAAAGTAGTGGTAGTAATTCTCCCTGATACGGGCGAAAGATATTTAAGTACGGGATTATTTTCTATAAGCTAAAGGAAGACTTTTGGCGAAGGGAAATTATTTAGACACTTTATTAAAGGAAGCGGAAGCAAAAGGGGATTTGTCCCGCCCCTTAAAGGATAAACTTACCCAACTCCGCCATTTATTAAAGAATATGGAATCAGTTCTGGTGGCTTATTCCGGGGGGGTAGATAGCACACTTCTGCTTTGGGTGGCTCATCAAGAATTAAAGGAAAAAGCTGTCGCCCTTTTAGCCTCCTCTCCAACTTATCCCGCTGCCGAAATAGAACAAGCGAAGAAGATGGCGGAAGAAATGGGTGTGCGTTGGGTGGAAATTGCTTCTCAAGAATTATCTATCCCTGATTTTGTTAAGAACACTACCTCACGCTGTTACCACTGTAAAAAAGAGCTTTTTACTATATGTCAAGAGAAAGCTAAAGAGTTAGGGTTAGCTTGGGTAGTTGATGGATCGAATTTTGATGACCGCGATGATTTTCGGCCGGGGATGCGGGCAGCGCGGGAATTAGGCGTGCGCAGCCCCTTGTTAGAAGTGGGGATGACTAAACAAGAGATAAGAGATCTGAGCCGGATTTTAGGCCTCCCTACCTGGGATAAACCTTCTCTAGCTTGTTTATCTTCGCGTTTTCCTTATGGGACGGAAATAACCAAAGAACGTTTGCAACAGGTGGGCAGAGCGGAAGAACGGATAAAGGCTTTAGGTTTTCGCCAATTACGCGTCCGCTATCATGGCGAATTAGCCCGCTTAGAACTCGAGGGGGCAGATATAGAGAGGCTTCTGATCAGGGATTTGCGAGAAAAAATTGCGCGGATCTTAAGCGAAGAAGGATTCATCTATGCTACTTTAGATTTACATGGCTACCGTTCGGGAGCGATGAATGAAGCTTTAAAAAAGGGGAAAATTGTGGAGGAAAAAGACTGCGGGCCCTAAATGGAGAAAAATCTGCGCATAAAGAAAATTGTCCTGACAGCTTTATTTGCGGCTATGGCTGTCCTCCTTTCTGGGGTGCACTTCCCCGTTGGTCCTACTAAAGTTTTCCCTTTTCAGCATACCATCAATTGTCTGGCCGGGGTATTGATCGGCCCTTGGTATGGAGGGTTGGCGGCCTTCATCGCTGGGCTCATCCGCAATGCCCTGGGGACAGGAACGATCTTCGCCTTTCCGGGGGGGATACCTGGAGCTATAGTAGTAGGTTTGGTTTACCATTGGCTGCGCCGGGATTGGGCTTCTTTGACTGAACCTATAGGAACTGGCTTTTTGGGGGTGTCTTTAATTGTGCTCCTTTTCGGGCCTATGCTGGGTAAAGATTTTGCCTTCCTCTTTTTCTTTACTGCTTTTATGGCTTCCAGCATACCTGGGTCACTTTTAGGATATTTTCTTTTGCGCGGGATCAGAAAGGCCAAAATTCTTGACTTATCTCCAGTACCTAAACCGTAAGACGGCTATAGTCGGAGAAGTTCAATCCGGGAAGACCCGGCTCACCCAAAAAATTTTAAGAGAGTTAATGAACTGGGTGGATGGGCCAGTAGCGGTCCTCGACCTTGCGCCAGAGAAAACTTGGGGATTGGGCGGAAAGCTAAGCCTCCCCTGGGCAGAGGAAGAAGGGATAAGGTATTTTGCACCTTTGGTTATTCCTCCACGTTTAACTGGGCGTAGCGAAGAAGAGGTTTGGCAATTGGCTAAAGAAAATTTTAAAAATATAGAAGAATGTCTGCGCTTACTGCAAGAACAGTTTTGGTCTTTAATAATCATCAATGATGTTACTTTATATCTTCACCAGGGCCGCGCTGAACAATTGCTCAAGCGAGTTGCCCCAGTCCCTACTGTATTGATCAATGGTTACTTTGGGCGCCATTTTGGTCAGAGCGCCTTCAGCAGGCATGAGCAAGCGGAGATGACCAAATTGCTTCTGGCTTGCGATCAAATTATTTTTCTTCCTCCATTTTTGAAATCCCCTTTAGCCCCATGCCTCCCCCAAGAAGAAAAGCAAAACTGAAAGGGGCGGCCAGCGAGCTAATAGAGGTCTTGGAAAAGCCCACTTTTCGGTCACCCCCGCGTCAGCGGGAGTCCAGAAAGGCCTTGAAAATAATGGATTCCTGCCTGCTTCAGCCTGCTTCATGCCTGCTTCATGCTTGCGCCGCAATGACGTAATTACATCCCGAGAGACTTTTGTCGGCGATTTTTAATGAAACTGACCGTCGATCATTTTTTAAATTCCAGGTTAATGCAGGCGGGAGGGAGAGAGGCTCTCTCCCTCCCGCCTGTTTCCGGCGGACGAGAAATATTAAAAGGGTTAGACCCTCAGTTAATAAAAATGTTGACAATTTAATTAGTTAATGATATTTTGAAAACGAAAATCAATATCAATTAGTCCTGGCCTAGGCCAAGGGCTGATAGATTGCGTCTTTATTCCAAATGAAGGAAATATATTGCGTTTATTGAGGCCGGAATTGGCCTTATGAGAGAGCTCAGCTATGGATAAAATAACCGTCCGGGAATTCCATAAATTTTTAAAAGAACAGGGATTAAAATCGACCCGCCAAAGAAAATTGATCTTCCAGGTATTCCTGGAAGCAACTGATCATCCTAGCCTGGAAGAGTTATACCAGCGGGTTCGCCAAAAAAACCCGCGCATCGGCTTGGCTACTGTCTACCGTACTTTAAAGCTCATGGCCGAAAGTGGCTGGGCTTCTTCTGGCCAGTTTGGAAATCGCTCGGCCCGCTTTGAACGTTGTCTTCCTGGGGGCCACCATGATCATTTAATCTGTCTGCAGTGCGGGAAAATTTTGGAATTTGAAAATGCGGGCATAGAAAATTTACAGGCTCAAATTGCTCGCCGCAAAGGGTTTTATATGTTTGATCATAAATTAGAGATTTATGGTTATTGTGCGGATTGCGCGCCCCAGCAAACCAAATCTTTGTCTTCCCCAAAGAAAAAGTGACATGAGCTTCTTGGCCCGAAAAAAAGCCTTTGGGCGAAAGCCAATTTCCCGGATTGCTTTGGTTGGAAATCCGAACGTAGGTAAAAGTGTAATTTTCAATTGGCTTACAGGTAAATATGCCACTGTTTCTAACTACCCGGGGACGACGGTAGAGATTGGGCAGGGAAATATGAAGTTGGGCCATCAGCTCCAAGAGGTCATAGACACGCCCGGAATCAATAGTTTAGTGCCTATGTCGGAAGAAGAACGGGTGACTAGAAATATCCTCTTGCAAGATGGTGATCTTAAGGTAATTCAGGTGAGTGATGCCAAAAATTTAAGTCGAAGCTTAATCATCACCCAACAGTTAGCGGAGATGGAAAAGCCGGTGGTCTTAGTACTGAATATGGCCGATGAGGCCAAAGAACGGGGTATCTCTATAGATGTCCAAGGCCTCTCCGCCATCTTGGGCATCCCTGTTCATGCTACGGTAGCTGTAAGGCGAAAGGGGTTGGAAAATTTAGAAAAAAGTTTAGCTGATGGTCGTCAGCCTCAAATCTCGGTTAATTTTGGCCCAGAGATAGAGGAGAGCATAAAAGAGATAGAGAAATTACTTCCCGAAAGGCAAAAAGGGAAGAGAGCCTTAGCCCTAATGCTCTTGGCTGGTGACGAGAGTTTGAAAGAGTGGCTTTACAGTCAGCTAAAAGAAGAAAAAGTGCAGGAGATTGAGAATATCAGACGCCATTTACAGGAAAAAAATCCTGAACCCTTGGGTTTCGTAATTAACCGAAAGAGGATGCAGGTAATAAATCAGATTCTCCAGCAAGTTTTTGCCCAAGAAAAGCGCCCGCGAGGAAATTTTATCCAAATTTGCCAGAGCTTAACTACTCATCCCTTTTGGGGTATACCTTTTCTGTTTTTAGTTCTTTTCCTAATTTATGAATTAGTAGCTAAAATAGGCGCTGGTTGGGGGGTTGATTTTATATTCAATCAAGTATTCGGAAGCCTAATCAATCCGGCGGCTACCTGGATAGTAAAGTCTCTATTCCCTTGGAAATTGATGCAGGATTTATTAGTCGGGCCCTTCGGCCTAATCACCATGGGATTAACTTATGCTTTAGCCATTGTTTTGCCTATTATAAGTTCTTTTTTTTTGGCTTTCGGCCTTTTGGAAGATTCCGGATATCTGCCCCGTTTGGCAATTATGTTGCATAGAATATTCCGCGCCATGGGATTGAGTGGCAAAGCTGTTTTACCGATGGTATTAGGCTTAGGATGTGATACCATGGCTACCCTTACCACCCGCATCTTAGAGACTAAGAAAGAAAGAATAATCGTCACCTTACTTTTAGCCTTAGGAGTCCCTTGTTCGGCGCAAATTGGCGTAATGGTGGGGATGTTCGCCTGGCTCCCTACCTGGGGTATATTGACTTGGGCCATAGTAGTGGGCTTGAGTATTATCTTGGTGGGATTTTTGGCCAGCAAATTGTTACCCGGCGAAAAGGCTGATTTTATCCTGGAAATTCCCCCTTTGCGGATACCTAAGCTGGCCAACATCTTCCTAAAGACTTTGGCTCGCGTAGAATGGTTTTTAAAGGAGGCCGTGCCCTTATTCCTTTTAGGGACTTTTATCCTTTTTATTTTGGATACTCTGCATCTACTCCAGGCTTTGCAGAGAGCCGCCGAACCGGTGGTCGTAAACTTTTTGAATTTACCGGCGAAGACTACGGAAGCTTTTATTATGGGCTTCCTGCGCCGAGACTATGGCGCGGCCGGTTTTTTTATTATGGCTAAAGCAGGAGAATTGGATGCCATTCAGATGGTGGTTAGCTTAATCACTATTACCCTTTTTGTTCCTTGTTTAGCTAACTTTTTTATGATTATAAAAGAAAGAGGCTGGAAGCAAGCTTTAGCCATGGCCCTTTTTATTTTCCCTTTTGCTATCTTAGTAGGGGGAGGAGTAAATTTTTTAATTCGCTTTGGGGAGTAAAAATGTGAAAGAAGGAAACATCAAATGCCCTCTTTGTGGGTATTCTTTTGCTCCGGAAAAAGAAGAATGTTCTCCTTCCTGCCCTTGGGGAAAAAATTGTCAGTTGCTTTGCTGTCCCCAATGTCATTACCGGTTCCCGGCCGAATCGAAATTGGCCGGCTTCATAAAAAAATTACTAATTAGAGCGAGAGAAAGAGAGAAGAAAAGATGAGCGAAGGTTCCCAAAATTTTAATTCTGCAAAGAGAAGATGGAGATGGGGATGGGAAGAAACAAAGGAGAAGAGCGCCACCCATCAGCGCGAAGAAGTTTTGGAACTAATATGGACCATGCGCGAAAAAGGAGAAGTAAATTTACAGGAATTTTTAAAAACTACCCAAGAGGAAGCAGCTGAACAACTTTTGACAGAGATGGAGAAAGCGGGCTGGATTACTATAAAGGGTGCGCAGATTTTCTTGTTAGAAGAGGGAGAAAAAAGAGCAACTGAAATCATTCGCCGCCACCGTTTGGCCGAGAGACTACTCTCGGAGGTATTTGGGTTAGAAGAAAAATATATGGAATCAAGTGCCTGCCAATTTGAACATATTCTCAGTCCCGAAGTTTTAGATAGCGTATGCACTTTTTTGGGGCATCCCCCCATTTGTCCCCATGGCAAGCCCATCCCTAAGGGGCCGTGTTGTGCCCGCTTCAAACGGGAAGTGGAACCATTAGTGCGCCCCTTGGCTGACTTAAAGATAAGCGAGGAAGGAAAGATAGTTTTTATTGCCCCTGAATCTAAAGCTCGCCTGGAAAAATTGAGTACCTTTGGTTTAGTTCCTGGAGCGGTAGTCAAATTAGTCCAAAAGCACCCGTCTTACGTCTTAGAAATTGCCGAAACGACTTTAGCTCTGGATGAGGAAATTGTTAAAGAAATATACGTGAAAAAGGCCTAAAAATATCTTTTCTTTTTTATGAGTAGCCGTTATAATAAACCAAAAGTTTGAGCCGGGGCCAAAGTTGCTAAATATTAGCCACAAATCATATTTATTCTATGGATTAATAGTTTTTTCTCTGCTCTTTTTTAGTTATTTTTGTGCCCAGGGATTACAGGAAATTTATAATTTGCAGAAAGAGAAAGAAAAAATTGAGTTAAATAACCAGAAACTCCGGGAAGAGAATATGCGCTTAGCCAACCAGATTAAAAAAATAAAAAATAATGATCGCGAAGAAATTGAAAAAATAGTGCGAGAAGAACTGGGCTTAATAAAAAAAGGGGAAATAGTTTATAAATTTGTGGAATAAAAAGCCCCTGGATAGGGTGGCGATGTGTCAAAAATGATGCAAAAGTAGTCAAGGGCGTATTAAAATTGTTACAAGTAGTACAAAAAGGTGCAAATCGGATTAAGGAAACTGTGGCTCGCCTTCCTCTCGAAAATCTCGCAAGCAAAAAATTAATTTAAACAAAAATATTTTAAATTTAATTACTTAGCTATAAAAATTATGCATAATTTAATATAATTTAATAAAATTTATATTAACTTTTAATTGCCGGAATCTTTTTTGCAATAAAATTTAGTGATTTTAATTATTGAGAGCAAAAAGATGAACTCCCTGAAACAATATCGTGAAAAACTTCTTCTTAGCAAGGCCGAGTTAGCGCGCAAAGCGGGGCTTTCTGCCCTCACTATTGACCGGGTGGAAAAAGGGAAGAGATGTCGCTTAGACACAAAGAGGAAGATAATCTTAGCGCTCGGACTAAAACTTTCCGAACGTGAAAAAATTTTTAAAGACTAAAATAATATAAGCAGGAGAAAAAATTGCCTCACCCAAAAGGTAAAAGGGCCTTAATATTTTTTATTATTTGGCAGTTGATTTTTCTGGTGGGTATAGCAAAAGCAGAAGAAAAGTCCCCGGAGCAGCGCCTTTCTGAGCAAGAGTTAGCCACGGAAAAATTTTTATCCAACTTGGAAGCTAAGCTGGCCCATAAATTTTTCGATTACCGACAGAGACCGGTAGTGCGGGTAGCCGTTTTTGATTTTAACGATGGGGCCGGCAATGTATCCAAGGTTGGCAGGGAAATTGCAGAAAAAATAAGTCGCCGCTTATGGGGGCAAAAACAATTTTCCGTTTTGAGTCGAGAAAAAGTTGAACAGTACTTGCAATGGATGGGCATGACGACTCTTTTTAAAATGAATGCCCCAATGCTTTATCGCTGGCAGAAACGAATTAATACGATGGATCCAGGACACGGCCTTCATGTATTAATTGGAGGTGAAGTACAAAAGGGAGTAGGGAGAAGTTTACGCCTTTCGGCTTCTTTAATTAATTTTGAGACAAAAATTGGCCCTCGAGAACTGGAGAATAATATTTTGGACTTGACTAACATAAATGGGGAAATTCCCTTACCAACTGAGCAGGCGCTAAAAGAAGCTCTGGAAATAGTGACCCGGGGAGAAATTCGCCCCGCCGCCGAGGGACGGCTCTTAATTTTAGCCAGTAATAAAGGACATAACCTCATGGAAACGGATTATGTGAAGGGATTCACCAAGGAGCGACCCTTCCCTTGGTCGGAAGTTCCCTTACTGTTTATTCCCAGTAAAGAAGAAGGGGTTATGCCCGAAAATGTTAAAGTGGGATTAGACAGAATTTCTTTATCTCCTTTAACTTGGGGAAAGGATCCTGGAAAGCAATTGCAGTATTCTTTCCTTCATGGCAAATGTTCTACAAATTTGGTTTACTTCGATGAAATAATGCCCGCCCAAAGTTACCGTTTGGTTATCACGATTACTGATCCCAAAAGTTATGAAACAAGGTCTTTAATGAAAGAAGTTACCGTTTACCCAGGAGCCACCACTTTGGTCGTTTTATCTTTTTACATTCCCAGTGAAAAAGAACGGATGCGCTCTAAGCAAACGGCCCAAATAAACATATTCCAATTATGGGGAAAAGGTACGGAAATTTTCCCCGAGAAGCGGTAGGAAAATGGGGATATTTTCTAAAAAAGAAATAATGGGTTTAGACATTGGCTCAAGCTCCATAAAAGCTGTGGAGCTGGAATGGACAAAGAAAAATCCGCGTTTGCGTCATTTTGGCATGATTCCACTGCCACCCGAAGCTATCGTCGATGGGGCTTTCATGGATTCCGCGAGCATTGTGGAGTCAATCCGCAGCTTAGTGGAGGGCTTGAAAGTAAAAACGAAAAATGTGGCCGTCTCTATTTCCGGCCATTCAGTGATCATCAAGAAAATTACCATGGCAGCCATGTCGGAAATGCAGTTGGAAGAGTCAATCAGGTGGGAAGCGGAACAATATATTCCTTATGATATCGAAGAAGTTAATTTAGATTTCCAAATTCTTGATGAGCCAGCCGGCCCCGACCAGATGGTGGTGCTTTTAGTGGCCGCTAAAAAGGACATTATCAATGATTACACTTCCGTGGTCGAAGAAGCTGGCTTAAGGCCGGTAGTTGTGGATGTAGACTCTTTTGCTATTGAGAATGCTTATAACCTTAATTTCGAATCACCCGAAGATGAGACAGTAGCTTTAGTAAATATAGGCGCCGGGGTGATGAACATCAACATTCTAAAGGGAGGGACCTCTGCTTTTACCCGGGACATTCCGATAGGCGGCCGGCAGATCACTGAAGAAATTCAGAAGAAGCTAAAGCTTACCTATGAGGAAGCGGAAGCGTTGAAGCTGAGAGATAGAGATGACAGTCCTCAAAATATGGAAGTAGAAAGAATTATTCAGGGAACCTCCGAACAGTTAGCCACAGAGGTGCGCCGTTCCTTGGAATTCTATGCGGCTTCCTCAACCGGAGGAGAAATTAAAAAAATTTTCCTCAGCGGAGGATGCGCTAAAATCAAAAAACTTCCGGCCTTAATTGAAGAACGCATTGGTACGCCAGTAGAAGTATTTAACCCCTTTAGCAAGATTGATTACGATCCCAAAGTATTTGATCCGGAGTATCTGCGAGAAGTAGCTCCCTTGGCCGCGGTGGGAGTAGGTTTGGCCTTACGAAGAGAGGGCTTGAAATGATTCGCATTAACCTTCTGCCAGTTAGAGCTTTAAAAAAGAAAGAAACAACCAGACAGATGCTCTCGGTACTGTTTCTTTCTTTGGGGTGTGTATTTTTAATCATCATTTTTTTCCATCTTTCTATATCCAGCCGTTTAAGTGATCTAGAAAGCAAAATAGCGACGGTCAATGAAGAAATAAAGAAATTAAAAATAGACACGAAAGATGTGAATAAATTTAAGGCGGAAAAAGAGGATCTGCAGAGGAGGCTAAATATTATTTATACTCTGCAGCGGGCAAAAACGGGACCGGTAAGGGTGCTGCATGACTTAGCCACCTCTCTCCCCGGGCGGCTTTGGTTAACTTCTTTGAAAGAAAAAGACGGCAAAATGGAGATAAAGGGTATGGCCTTCGATAACCCCACCATCGCCAAGTTTATGACTAACTTGGAAAGGTCCGAAGTCATAAAAAATATAGAATTGGTTGTTTCCCAACAGTTGGAAAGAAAAGATATAAAGCTAAAAGAATTTACTTTGACATGTAATGTAAACTACGGAACCATAATTAGTGGTTCCTCTCCAGGAAAGGGTTAACCGTGGCGATCACCTTTGATAGCATAGTTAAATTACCAACTTCCCGGAAAGTACTAATTTTATTATTAATTCTGGCAGTTATTTTAGGCCTATATTTCTATTTGATTTATATGCCCAAATCAGAATTGCTAAATAAAAAGACGGAAGAATTGGCTAAGCTGGAGATGCAGGTTCGGGAATTAAGAATTATTGCGGCTAATATGAAACGTTTTCAGGCCGAGGCCGCCAAACTAAGAGAAGAATTAAAATTTGCTATGGGCCAGTTGCCCACCAGTAAAGAAATTCCTTCTCTCTTAGCCAACATATCCAATTTGGGCAAAGAAGCCGGCTTAGAATTTCTATTATTCCGTCCGGGCGCGGAAATAGCCAAGGAGTTTTATGCCGAGATTCCCGTGGAGATTAAAGTCAGAGGCACTTATCATGATGTAGCTGTATTTTTTGATAAAGTAGGCAAGATGCCCCGCATCGTCAATATAGCCGGCGTAAGTATGGAGGGGGCTAAAGAATCCATGGGCCGGTGGGAAATAACCACTTCTTGCCAAGCGACAACTTTCAAGTTTTTGGAGCAGAAAGAAGGAGAAGCCCCTAAGCCAAAAAAGGAAGCTTCTCCGGCAAAAAAGTAAGGAGATTTATTCATGAGGAGAGGGATGGGGGTTATAATTTGGGCAGTATGTTTCGGCTTGCTAATCGGATGCGGTGGAGAAACTCCGCAGCCCACGAAGATTCCTGTACCTCCGGCCCCGAAACCAACCCAAACGCCAACCAAAGTATCTCCAGCGGCAGAAGAAATAAAATTGGAACGGCCAGCTTTAGTAGCGTTTACTTATGATCCGCGCGGTAAACCTGATCCTTTTCGGCCGTTAGTGGTGGAGAAACCAGAAGTTCCCCCACCGCCGGCGCATAAAGCGCCTCCCAAACCCACTTGGGAACCAGCCACTCCCTTAGAAAAGTTCGACCTGAGCCAATTAAAATTAGTGGCCATTATTTGGAGTATTAAAGAACCCAGAGCCATGGTAGAAGATAGCGCGGGAAAAGGTTACATTATTACCCCGGGGACGAGCATTGGTAAAAATAGAGGTGTAGTGACTAAGATTAACTCTACAGGCATTGTGGTAACAGAAAAAATTGAAGAAGCCTCGGGCAAAATAAGTACGCGAGATACCGTACTCAAGTTATATCCGGACTAAAGAAGGAGGAAGCATGAAAAGTAAGTTTTTTCAGAAATTTTGCCACCACCTTAGCGAGTGGGCCATTATATTATTCTTAATTTTTCCCTCCTTCTCTCAAGGAGAGATTCAGAAACCAGAACCTCTCACCATAAATAAAATAGAAGTCATGAAGGTGGCCGAGGGAACAAGAGTCTTTATCGAGGGTACTGGCCCTCTCGAATATTCAGCTTTTCAAAGGACCAAACCTTTAAGTGTAGTCTTGGATTTACCCCAGACATTATTAGGAAAGTTAGCGGGATCTATCCAAGTCCAGGATGGAGTTATCAAATCTATTCAAAATAAGCAACTCGCTGCCTTACCCCATCCCTATGCCCGGGTGGAAATTATTTTAGAAAAGCCCGTAGAATATGCCGTAGACTCTGTAGAGAATAACATAATCATTGATTTTGGAGAAAATAAACCCACCTTAACAGTAGCTACCATAGAAGAGAAGAGAGAAGAGAAAAGAATAGAGGAGACGAAAGAAGTTCCGGTGCAAAAGCCAGCCCCCTTAAAAGGGAAGTTAATAAAAGAAATTCAAGTGGCTGCGCAAACCAATTTCCTCGAAGTGGGCATTACGGGAACGGAGTCCTTAGCCGATTTTCGGAGTTTTAGGTTAATAAACCCACCTCGTTTAGTATTAGATTTTCCTGGTTTAAAAAATGCTACGGGAAAAAGAAAAGTTGAAGTGGGTAGTCCTTGGCTCCAGGAAATCCGCCTGGGAGAATATCCGGAAAAATTACGAATGGTTTTCACTTTTCCAGATAAAAAAATCCCCCCCTATACCTTACAAAAAGAAGAAAAAGAGCTCCGAGTTATTTTAGGAGCAAAAGAAGAGCCAGCTCCTCTAATAGCTGCTCCGCCGCCACCGGTCAAGGTAGCTGAGAAACCAAAGACAGCTGAGGAAGGAGTTAAAAAAGAGGCTCAAGCTAAAGAAATGAAGAAAGAAGAAACAGAAAAGCCGGCCCTGGCGCCTCCACCAGGGGAAAAACCCTTAGCTCAAAGCCAGACGCCTGAAAAATCTCCCCTTCCCGAAGCCAAGCCGCAAGGCGAATCAGAAAAAGTACAGGTAAGTCCTTATAAGGGAGCCAAAATATCTTTAGACTTCAAAGATGCTGACTTGCACAATATATTCCGTCTTTTAGCCGAGGTCAGCAATTTAAATATTATAACTACTGATGATGTTAAAGGGAAAATTACTATTCGCATGGTCAATGTACCCTGGGATCAGGCCTTGGATGTGATTCTGACGACCAAAAACTTAGTCAAAATTGAAGAGGGTAATGTACTGCGCATCACTACGGCGGAAAGCGTGCGCAAAGAACGGGAGGAAAAACAGAAAGAAGAAGATTTATTGGTCAAAGTAAAAGAAAGCCGGGAGAAATTAGAGCCTTTAACCACGGAAACTATCAGGGTGAATTATGCTAAGGCGGCCGATCTGCAGAAACTCATCCGCGAAAAAGATGAAAAAGGAAAGGGTTTCTTAAGCCCCCGCGGATCGGTTAAAGCAGATGAGCGCACGAATACTTTGATTATCCAAGATACTAAGCAAAATATAGAGGAAATTATAAATTTAATTAAAAAGCTCGATTCTCCCACGCCGCAAGTCTTAATTGAGGCCAGAGTAGTGCAGGCTCAGACTACCTTTGCCCGTTCCTTAGGTATTCAGTGGGGTGGAAGCTATAACCAAACCGGGGGCGGCCAATGGCACTGGGGATTGACTGGTAATAACCCCAGCGCCTCCGCAGGCTGGGGGTTCACGCCCAGTGCTACCGGAACAAGTACCCCCCTAATAATGCCTTCTAACTTTGTGGTTAATTTTCCCGCTGCCACAGGAAATACGCAGGTAGGTGGCTTGGGTATCTCCTTCGGTAAATTAACAGGGAACCTAGTGAATTTGGATCTGCGCTTGCAATTGGGAGAAACAGAAGGACAAACCAAAGTCATAGCTCGCCCCAAATTAGCTACCTTAACTAATACGCCGGCGCATATAAAACAGGGCGAATTAATTCCTTATGAAACTACTTCCCAAGCCGGAACGCAAGTTCAGTTTATCGACGCGGTTTTAATGTTGGAAGTTACTCCGCAAGTTACTCCTGATGGAAGCATTAAAATGACCGTTAAAGTAACGCGAGACTCCCGCGGAACTTTCCGCAGCCCATCTATGCAGGTTCCCAGTATAGATAAGAGGGAGGCGAAAACCGAAGTCTTGGTCAAAGATGGAGAAACTTTAGTCATCGGCGGAATTTATGAGTCTGAGAATCAAGAATCTGAAACCCGAATTCCTTGGCTGGGTAAGATTCCTATATTGGGCTGGCTCTTTAAGAATAAAGAAGTTTATAACACGAAAAAGGAATTGTTAATTTTTATCACGCCGACCCTTCTACAAGGGATGAAAGCCGAATCCTAAGCAGAAGAATCCCTTCTTTCCTCCGCACTCCTCACCTCCCGCCCCTTAAAAAAGGGGCGGGACGGTGGGGGCAGAAAATTCCTCAGGTAGTCATGGTTATTTTGTTTTAGAGCTCTTGCTCAATGGGGCAGTAATTTATCCTTTCCTAACCCTTTCCCCGGGCAAGACTGGGTCATAATTAACAAATAGCTAAATATTTGGTGAAGGGGCCCGAGGCAGGCCCGAGGCAGGCCAGAGGCAGGCCGGAGGCAGGCATTCATTCAGAATCATGAGGCAGCGGCTCTTCCATCGGTGCGGGCGGATTTATAAGCTTAATCAAATAGCTTATTTTAACGATCCGCCGGCCCTTTGCGGAAAATCGTTGGTCAATTTTGAACACCTTCTTCTCCCGCCGATGCTTCTTCATTCATACCCGCCTCCGGCCCGCCTCTGGCCTGCCTCGGGCCTGCCTCGGGCCTGCCTCGGGCCTTTTTCTCGCCATTGCGGCACAGTCTCATGCATGGGGAGAGGGAGGGGTGAGGAAGATAAGCGTAAATATTTAATTGCTCCGAGTAATAAATCATGTTTTTAACGTCAGATGAAATTCTGCAGGTGCCTTAAAAAAATTTTTCCTATATTCTTCCTTTCTTTCATCCCTTTGGGGAAAGGAATGGGGAAAATATTCTTGCAGTAAAGGGAAGGAATATGTTATTTAATTTATTGAATTATCTTTTTAAATGATGGGCTGAGGAGGTTTAATGGATAGAAAATACGAACCCCAGATAATCGAGGAAAAATGGCAGAAAATCTGGGAAGAGCAAAAACTTTTTCGCGTGCATGAAGATCCAAGCAAAAAGAAATATTACGTATTAGAAATGTTTCCTTATCCATCAGGAAAGATTCATATGGGGCATGTGCGGAATTATTCTATTGGAGATGTGGTGGCTCGTTATAAGAGAATGCGGGGTTTTAATGTCTTGCACCCTATGGGATGGGATGCTTTTGGGATGCCGGCCGAGAACGCGGCTATTCAGCATGGAGTGCATCCGGCAAAATGGACAGCCGAAAATATTGCGGCTATGAAGAGACAGCTTAAGCGTTTAGGATTTAGCTACGATTGGGAAAGGGAAGTAGATACCAGCAATCCTGAATATTATCGTTGGGAACAGTGGCTTTTTATAAAAATGTTTGAGAAAGGGTTGGCTTATAAGAAAACGTCGCCAGTTAACTGGTGTGCGAAATGCCAAACTGTTTTGGCCAATGAACAAGTAGAAGCAGGAAGGTGTTGGCGATGCGGAGAAGAAGTGATCCAGAAGGAGATGGAAGGTTGGTTTTTCCGCATCACTGCCTATACCGAAGAATTACTAGCCTACTGCGATAAACTTCCCGGATGGCCAGAAAAAGTAATTACGATGCAGAAAAATTGGATTGGCCGATCAGAGGGAGCGATCATTAATTTTCCTTTATGGGATAGGGAAGGGTTTATCCCCGTATTTACCACCCGCCAAGATACGGTATTCGGCGCTACCTTTATGACCTTAGCTCCGGAACATCCACTAACTAAGCAGTTAGCTCAAGGAACCCCATACGAAGGAGAAGTGCTTGATTTTGTAGAAAGAATAAAAAAACAGGATAAGGCTAAACGGACGGCCGAAGATTATGAAAAAGAAGGGCTCTTTATTGGCGCTTATTGTCGCAATCCTTTCACGGGGCAAAAGATGCCTATCCTCGCCGGGAATTTTGTTTTGATGGAATATGGAACTGGGGCGGTAATGGGTGTACCCACCCATGATCAGCGCGATTTTTATTTCGCTAAGAAATTTAACTTACCTTTGATCTTAGTAATTCAACCGCCGGACAAACCTGATTTAAAAGCAGAGGAAATGACCGAGGCCTATACGGGCGAAGGGATTTTGGTCAACTCTGGTCCGTTTAACGGCCTCCCTAGTCCGCAAGCGCGCGAAGCTATAGCGTCTTATTTAGAAGAAAAGAATTTGGGCAAAAAAGCCGTAACTTATCGGTTGCGCGATTGGGGAATATCTCGCCAGCGCTATTGGGGCGCCCCGATCCCCATTATTTATTGCCCAGAATGCGGCATCGTCCCTGTACCAGAAGAGGAGTTGCCGGTGGTACTTCCTCAAGAGGTCAAGTTGACTGGCATGGGAACTTCCCCGTTAGCCTACGTGCCCGAGTTTGTTAATACAAAATGTCCGCGCTGCCGAAGGCCAGCCAAGCGGGAAACGGATACGATGGACACTTTTGTAGAATCTTCTTGGTACTTTGAACGTTTTTGTAGCCCCCGGGAAGATAAAGGAATGTTTGACCAGGAGAAGGTTAAATATTGGATGCCTGTGGACCAATATATTGGGGGAATAGAACACGCTATTTTGCATCTCTTGTATTCCCGTTTTTATACGCGCGTTTTACGCGACTTCGGCTTGGTGAATTTTGCGGAGCCTTTTACCAATCTACTCACCCAAGGAATGGTCGTTAAAGAAACTCATCGCTGTCCTCGCCATGGCTTTCTATTCCCGGAAGAAGTAGGCGAGGGGTTGACCTGCAGCAAATGTGGCCAGAAGGTAGAAGTAGGCCGGACTGAGAAGATGAGCAAATCGAAGAAAAATGTGGTTGACCCTGATTATCTGGTGGAAAAATATGGGGCAGATACAGTACGTCTATTCTGTTTATTTGCTGCTCCTCCAGAAAAAGACTTAGAGTGGAGCGAGCAGGGTGTGGAAGGTGCTTATAGGTTTTTGCAGCGGGTATGGCGCTTAGTTGAAGATTTTGCCGGCATATCCCAAAAGGTGGAGTGGCCTTCCTCGGCCTGGGATATTCCCGCAGATCTAAAAAAAGTCAGGCGCAAAACCCATTGGACGATCAAGAAAGTTACCGAAGATATCGAAGACAGGTTTCATTTCAATACAGCCATAAGCTCGATAATGGAATTGGTAAATTTGCTTTACCAAATAAAAGAAAAGCCGCCAGAAGGTCAGGCCGCTTTAGCCGTGTTTAGAGAAGCCCTTGAATCAATAGTTATTCTTCTTTCGCCTATGGTGCCCCATATATGTGAAGAGCTTTGGGAAAGATTAGGTCAAAAAAAGAGTGTTATTTTAGCCCCCTGGCCTAATTATGATGAAGAGGTATTAAAAGAAGAGGAAATTATGCTGGTTGTCCAAATAAATGGAAAGTTGCGCGGGCGGATCTCCGTGGGAGCTGATAGCTCAGATGAAGAGTTGAAAGAAACTATCTTCGCTAACCCACGAATTCAGGAATTACTAAAAGGGAAGGCCGTGAAAAGATTTATCGTGGTGCCAAAGAAGTTGGTCAATCTGGTGGTATGAAAAAAAATAAGGTGCTTAGAGAAGAGAAACTAAAGATGATAAGGGGATTGCTTATCATCCTAATTTTAGCCCTCGGGGAAGCTGCCTGTGGATATCGTTTTGTCGGCCAAGAAACAAACCTTCCTGGCGATATAAAAACATTAGCCATCCCTCTATTTGCTAACGAAACTGATCAGTTGGGCCTGGAAAGCGAGATTACCCAGGCTTTAAGAGAAAGGTTTATTTCTAGTAAGCGATTGGTTATCCGGGAAGAAAAATCGGCTGACCTCATATTAAAGGGGAAGGTCAGATCTTTTAGCACTACTTCCGTGGCGGTAACTAAAGGCTTATTAGTGACCGCAGGCTATCGGGCCATGGTCACCGTTGAGATAGTTTTGAAAAGGCACCCAGATGGGCAAGTTTTATGGAAAGATGAGATAAGTGAAGTTTGGAATTATCCAGTGGGCGCAGATTTAATGCAGACTGACCGTAATAAAAAAGAAGCCCTGCGGCAGATTGCCCTACTTTTAGCCGAACGCGTGCACGAAACGGTCTTAGGAGGATTTTAAAAGAGGGACCTTCCCGCAAAAATTAAGGAAATGAGACCGCCAGAACTTTTTGAAAAAATTAACCAAGGATTTATTGCGCCTTTTTATTATTTTTATGGCCCAGAAATTTACCTGATAGAAAAAGCGATTAATAAAATAAAAGAAAAAGTCTTATCTTTAGAGAGTGCCGATTTTAATTGGGCTGTTTTTGATGCTAACCGTGACGCCGACGAGCTGATCTTAAACAATTTATTAACCTATCCCATTAATTCATCCCGGCGATTGACCATTATCCGTTCCGCCGATAATATTTGGAAATCCCGGCCGAATGTTTATTTGAATTACTTCACCAACCCTAACCCGCAAACTTGCGCAATTTTTATCGGGGAAAAAGCAGACCGCCGCGAGAAATTTTTTCAAATTCTGGAAAAAGCGGGGGCCGTAGTTGCCTTTTATCCTCTAACAGACCAAGAATTGAAGAAATGGGTGCGGCAGCAATTGGCCGAGGCGGGGCGGCAGATAACTGAGGAAGCCTTAACCATATTCATCGAGCTGATCGGGCCGGATTTGATGAAATTAGCCCAAGAGATTCAGAAGCTAATTTTAGGCGGAGATGGAGGGTCAAAGATAGATGAAAGTGAGGTATTAGCCCTGGGCGAAGACCTACGCCAAGGGAATCCTTTTGCTTTAGCTGAGGCAGTAGCGGAATTAAATTTTTCCAGGGGCATGAATCTTCTGCACAAGAATCTCCAGCAGGGGGAACCGCCTTTTTTATTACTTTCTTTAATCGGCCGGCAGTTACGTTTAATTTGGAAAGCAAAAGAAATGAGGGCGCAAGGTTTATCCAACAAAGAAATTGAAGCACAGTTAAAGATCATACCTTCTTTAGCGAAAGATTTTTGGCGGCAAGTGGATAAAATCCCTTTGCCGAAGCTTAAGGAATCCTGGTTCCTTTGGGAGCAAGCCGACTTAGAAATGAAAACAAGCCGCCTTCCTAAAGGATTAATTTTGGAGAGATGCCTTTGGGATTTTTTCAAGCCTGCGCCGCCAAGGCGTTAACTTTGCGGGCTAAACGGGAAATTTTCCGGGCCGCCGTTTTTTTATGAATAACCTTTTGGGAAGCTGCTTTTTGAATAATAGGCCTGGCAGCAGTAAGCGCCTTTTGGGCCTCTTCTAAGTTCTTTTCTTCCACAGCTTTGACGACTTTTTTGGCAAAAGTTTTAATAATGGATTTTATTCGGGTATTACGCAGATGCCTTCTTTTGCTCTGGCGCGCCCTTTTTAAGGCTGAAATATGTGTGGCCAAGTTACCTCCTGAAAAAGAATAGATACCAAATAAGCAACATTTACTGATATTATTAAACAATATTGATAGGCATAAGTCAAGTTTTTTCAATAGGGAGATAAACTCCCCTGCCTCCTTAAGGGGGATGAAGAAAAAGGGGCAGGAGGAAATTAGCAGAAAAAAATGCCAGACCAAGTGGGCGAACAAATAAAGATAGCTAAAGCTGCCAGCATAGTGGGGGCGGCCACACTTCTCTCGCGCATCTTTGGCTATGTCCGCGACATGGTGGTGGCTCTTCTCTTTGGAGCTGGTTCGGCAACGGATGCTTTTTTTGTGGCTTTTCGCATTCCCAATCTTTTACGCAGATTAGTGGGGGAAGGAGCGCTTACGGCTTCTTTTATTCCGGTTTATTCCGAATACCTTAACCAGAGATCAAAAGAAGAAAGCGATGAATTAGTGAACGCCTCTTTTTCTATTTTAACAGTGAGCTTAATTATCATTACCGGATTAGGGATAGTTTTTTCTCCTTTAATCATAAAAATCATGGCTTATGGCTTTACTAAAGATGTAACCAAATTTCAGCTAACAGTTTTTCTTACCAGGATAATGTTTCCCTACATATTTTTTATAGGTTTAGTCGCCTTAGCCATGGGCGTTTTAAATTCCTGGAAACATTTCACAGCGCCAGCCTTGGCCCCTGTACTCCTTAATGTTTGCATCATTATTTCTGCGGTATTCTTCCATAAATTTCTTGGTGAACCCATAATTTCTTTAGCTCTGGGCGTTATTATGGGGGGAGTGGCTCAGCTTGGTTTTCAGATTCCTTTTATTCTTCGGCAAGGAATTAGGTTGCGTTTTCTTATTAATTTTTCTCATCCGGGGGTAAGACGTATCGCCACGCTTATGGCCCCTTCTGTTTTGGGATTAGGAGTAACGCAATTAAATGTTTTAGTGAGCACTTTTTTAGCTTCTTACCTTCCCGAAGGAAGCGTTTCTTATCTGTATTATGCGGACCGGCTTTTGGAATTTCCCATGGGAATTTTTGCCATAGCCATTGCCACCGCCGTTTTGCCCACCATGTCTGATCAGAGAGCAAAAAACGATATTTTAGGGATGAAAGAGACGCTAGGTTTTTCTCTCCGGTTGACTTTTTTGGTGATCATGCCGGCTATGGTAGGCCTAATTGCTCTGCGCCAGCCATTAATTAATGTCTTATTTCAAAGGGGGGCTTTTGATGCCCAAGCCACGGAGATGACGGCGCAAGCCTTACTCTTTTATGCCTTGGGTTTAATTTTTTTTGCCGGCGTGCGCATAATTGTCCCGGCTTTTTATTCTCTGCAGGATACGAAGACCCCAGTGAAAGCAGCGTCCTTGGCCTTGATAGCCAATGCGGCATTGGGAGCGTGGCTAATGGTTCCTTTTAAACACGGTGGTTTGGCTTTAGCCACTTCTTTGGCGGCCGGAGTAAATTTTGCATTTTTAATTATATGCTTAAGAAGAAAAATCGGGAGCATTGGCTCTACCCAAATTATCCGCTCATTTGGCCAAAGTTTAGCAGCTTCCTTGGTCATGGGATTAGCGATATATTTTATTTCCGCAGGTTGTTCATGGGAAACGAGTGGCCTCACCACTTCTAAGGTCTTTTTATTGGTCGGGGCCATTGTTGCGGGTACGGCGATTTATGGACTAATCATCTATTTTTTAAGAAATGAAGAGATAAAGCCAATTCTAATTACCATTTTAAGAAAAATCAAAAGGCCAAGCTAAACTTTGACGGGGGATTTTTGCTGCCCTTTTTTCTCCCGCCGCAGCTTAGAAAAAAGCTTGCTCAACGGCCAAATAAAAAAAACTGACCGTCGATCAGTTTTCAAATTCCAGCCTATAATTGCGCCTCTCCCCCTCCCGCCTGTTTCCTGCTGGCGAGAAATATTAAAACTGTTAGACGGTCAGATAATAAAAAGATTGACATTTTTTTCAAAATTGACGATTATTATTATCAGAAAGAACGCGCTTAAAGAAAGGTAAAAAATGGCTGAAGAGCTGGATAGCTTCCGTATTTTAGAAGAAAAAGTGACTAAGCTATTAGATGCCTATACCCTCTTAAAAAAAGAAAGAACGACTTTGGATGAACAACTGCAACAAAAGGAATCCGAATTACGGAGTTTAAAAGAGAAAATGGCTATCTTAGCCAAAGAACGCGAGTTGGCCAAACAGAAGATTGAAGGTTTACTTAAGCGCTTAGACCACATTTTAGCTCATGGTCAGGCAGAATGAAAAGTGCGGTAAAGATCAAAATATTGGGGCGGGAGTATAATATCAAAAGTGATGAGGAAGAAGAACGGGTTAAAAAAGTGGGTGAATATATTAACAAGAAAGTTAGAGAAATTACGCAGGCAACCCCCAATATTTCTACTTTGAATGTAGTGATCCTTACCGCGCTTAATATAGCCAATGATTATTTTGACATTTTAGAAGAGAAAGAGGAATTAAAAAGAGAACTGGGGGCCAAGACTGGCCGTTTGGCGGAGTTAATTCATTCGGTTATTGAAGAAAGTTAAAAAGGTGGTCCCCTGCGATGTTGGTGATGATGCCATATTCTTTGAGCCAACAGCAAAAAAAAGGGAGCCGTCCCTTATTGTGGCTGGCCAGTCTCGATTCTGCGGAAAACGAGAACGCCAAAAGCAATAATATGGCGCCCACCTATACACATAGGTTCAAACAAGAAGCATCACACGGCATCAGCGGGGGCATAATCACAATAAGGTGATTTGCAGGAAGAAATTGGGCTTTAAGCCAAAAAATAAAATCAATAAAATTTAGGTCAATGATCTACATTATTAGCCAAAAAGAGAAGGCGATGGGCAATTACAGCGGCGCGGAAGATTTTTTATTTTTATCTTTATTTTTAAGCTAAAGCCTTTCTTCCTTTTTTCACCTTTTGGCCAGTCTTCTTCCCCAAAGAAGAATGTCCTTTTCCTAAAAAATAACTGTATTTTCTGGGAGTTAGCCAAGTGGATCTATATTGGACAATAGGTCTGGCCCTTGGTCTATTTTTAGTAGGCTTGGGGGCTGGATTTTTAATTAATAAAAGAATCGCCGCTAATCGCTGGCGACTGGCTGAACAAAAAGCGCGCGAACTCTTAGAAACGGCTAAGAGAGAAGCGGAAGCCTTAAAAAAAGAAGCAGAAATTCAAGCTAAAGATTATTTCTATCGCGCCCGGGTAGAATTCGAAGCCGAGGCCAAAGAACGGCGCTTAGAGCTCCAAAATATGGAACGGCGCCTGTTACAGAAAGAAGAAAATATAGATAAGCGCTTAGACCTTCTGGATCAAAAAGAAGCCAGTCTAACCAAGCGCGAGAAGGCCTTACAGCAGCAAGAGAAAATCATCAATGAAAAGGAAAAACAATATCAAACTTTGGTAGAAGAGCAAAGGCAACTTTTAGAGCAGATGGCCGGTATTTCTGCCGAAGAAGCTAAAGAGCGGCTGATGAAGATGGTGGAAAGTGAAATGCGCCATGAATGCGCCAAACTGATCAAACGCATCGAGGAAGAAACCCAGAGCGTTGCTGATCGTAAAGCCAAAGAAATTATTGCCTCCGCTATCCAGCGCTACGCGGCTGATTATGTGGCGGAAGAAACGGTTTCGGTGGTTAATCTACCAAATGAAGAGATGAAAGGGAGAATCATTGGCCGTGAAGGAAGAAATATTCGTACTCTGGAAGCAGC
>Ga0315298_1000088_pt1:137500-171754 | contig 171754 bp, 149 predicted proteins | sample WHS_1_MG_FD_203077 | JGI IMG/M metagenome (GOLD analysis project Ga0315298, IMG submission 203077) | Extremophilic microbial mat communities from Washburn Hot Springs, YNP, Wyoming, USA - WHS_1_MG | ecosystem: Environmental > Aquatic > Thermal springs > Hot (42-90C) | place: USA...
CGGCCAATTAACTCCGTAACTTCGGGAAAAGGAGTGTCTCTGGTCGTGAAGGGACTTGCTCCTGGAGCGACTGGAGATCGCAGTGAAAAGGCTGTAGCGACTGTTTAATAAAAACACAGGTCTCTGCGAAGTCGGAAGACGATGTATAGGGGCTGACGCCTGCCCGGTGCCGGAAGGTTAAGGGGATATGTTATCCTGCCGCAAGGCGGGAGAAGCATTGAACTGAAGCCCCGGTAAACGGCGGCCGTAACTATAACGGTCCTAAGGTAGCGAAATTCCTTGTCGGGTAAGTTCCGACCTGCACGAATGGCGTAACGACTTCAGCACTGTCTCAACGAGGGGCTCAGCGAAGTTGTGAGAGCGGTGAAGACGCCGCTTACCCGCGACAAGACGGAAAGACCCCGTGCACCTTTACTACAACTTGGCAATGGACTTTGGGATAGTCTGTGTAGGATAGGTGGGAGGCTGAGAAGTTCCACCGCCAGGTGGGATGGAGCCGTCCTTGAAATACCACCCTGATTATTCTGAAGTTCTAACTCTGGTCCGTGGATCCGGATCGAGGACATTGCCTGGTGGGTAGTTTGACTGGGGCGGTCGCCTCCTAAAGAGTAACGGAGGCGCACGAAGGTTCCCTCAGGCTGATTGGAAACCAGCCGTAGAGTGCAAAGGCATAAGGGAGCTTGACTGCGAGACTGACAAGTCGAGCAGGTGCGAAAGCAGGTCTTAGTGATCCGGCGGTTCCGCATGGAAGGGCCGTCGCTCAACGGATAAAAGGTACGCCGGGGATAACAGGCTGATCTCCCCCAAGAGTCCACATCGACGGGGAGGTTTGGCACCTCGATGTCGGCTCATCGCATCCTGGGGCTGAAGTAGGTCCCAAGGGTTCGGCTGTTCGCCGATTAAAGCGGTACGTGAGCTGGGTTTAGAACGTCGTGAGACAGTTCGGTCCCTATCTGTCGTGGGCGCAGGATATCTGCGAGGAGCTGTCCCTAGTACGAGAGGACCGGGATGGACGAACCTCTAGTGTACCAGTTGTTCCGCCAGGAGCAGCGCTGGGTAGCTATGTTCGGAATGGATAACCGCTGAAAGCATCTAAGCGGGAAGCCAACCTCAAGATTAGATATCCCTCTTCGGTGGCGACACCGGAGCTAAAGACCCCTTGTAGACTACAAGGTTGATAGGCCAGAGGTGTAAGCCCGGTAACGGGTTGAGCTTACTGGTACTAATGGGTCGTGAGGCTTGACCATAAGCTCTGTTCTGTTGTGCTTAAGCTGCAAATTTGAAATTGTTAATTTTTATTTTTTTCGGTGGTGATAGCGGAGGGGCAACACCTGTTCCCATTCCGAACACAGAAGTTAAGCCCTCCAGCGCCGATGGTACTGCCCTGGCAACGGGGTGGAAGAGTAGGACGCTGCCGAAAAAATTTTTTAAAAGCCCTTCTTTTCGTCGAAAAGAAGGGCTTTTTTTTTAATTTGGCAAAGGTCGATTTCTTGTGGTATAAGTAAATCAAAAATAGCAGGCCAAGAGGGAGGGAAAATATGTCAGGGCATTCCAAATGGAGTACGATTAAGCATAAGAAAAGCAAAGAAGATGCCCGACGCGGCAAGATTTTTACTAAATTGATCAAAGAAATAACCGTGGCTGCGCGCATGGGCGGCGGAGACCCTAACGGCAATCCGCGACTACGCGCCGCCATTCAAGCCGCCAAAGCTGAAAACATGCCCAAGGAAAACATTGAACGAGCCATTAAAAAAGGCACCGGTGAGCTTCCGGGCGTGGCCTATGAGGAAGCTACGTTTGAAGGCTATGGTCCAGGGGGAGTGGCCGTTTTAGTAGAAATTCTCTCCGACAATCGTAAGCGTACCGTAGCAGATATTCGCCACATTTTTGCCAAGCATGCTGGAAATTTGGGCGAGGCTGGTTGTGTTTCTTGGATGTTTGAAAAGAAGGGTTTGATTGCTTTTGAAAAAGATAAGGTAGATGAAGAAAAGTTGATGGATGTAGCTTTAGAAGCAGGAGCTTTAGATGTGCGCGAAACGGAAAAGGAGTACGAAGTACTGACGGCACCCAGTGATTTCGAAAAGGTAAAGAAGAAATTAGAAGAAGCCCAATTAGTGCCCGCTTATGCGGAAATTAGCATGATTCCCCAAACTACTGTTCGGCTCACCGGAAAAGAAGCCCAGCAGATGCTAAAATTGATGGAGAGTCTGGAAGATTCGGACGATGTCCAACATGTGTATGCCAATTTTGATATTCCCGATGAAGAGATGGAGCGGCTAAGTGCTTGATAATTCACCAGGTTATTCACGCCCCAGAGCACCGAAATTAGCTAAGTCTAAGATATGCATTATGGGCATAGACCCGGGCTTAATTACAACGGGTTTTGGAGTAATCGAAATAATTGAGGGAGGAAGATTACAACATTGCGGCAGTGGAGTTATCTGCCCGCCAAGTAGGGCACCATTTCCCCAACGTCTGCACCAAATTTACTCTGGCCTCGTCCGGCAAATTAAGGAATACAAGCCAGATTATATGGCTGTAGAAAGACCTTTTTTCGCCAAAAATGTGAAGAGCGCGATGCTTTTAGGAGAAGCCAGGGGGGTGGCTATCTTAGCCGCGGCGGAGGCCTTGATTGATGTTTTTGAACTGAGTCCATTGGAGATAAAGCAAGCGGTTGTCGGTTATGGAAGAGCCGGTAAGGAGCAGGTGCAAAAAATGGTCTGTGCCCTTTTAAATATTTCCTCGGCCTTGAAGGCCGATGCGGCCGATGCTTTGGCTGTAGCCTTATGTTTGGCGCATACCTTACCTTATCAAAATTTGTTGAAATCCCTGCGGAAAAAATAAATATGGTCCCAAATCCGCAAAAGTCAAAGACCCAGGAAAACTTCCGAGGTGGAGAATGATTGCGCAAATAAGCGGGCAACTAATCGAGAAAACTCCAGGGTCAGTCATCATCGAGACTAATGGGTTAGGTTTTCGAGTTTTTATATCCCTGCACACTTTTTATGACCTTCCAGAAATTGATCAGCCCGTGCGCATTTACACTTACACGCATGTCCGCGAAGATGCGCTCCAGCTTTATGGTTTTTCTACCTTGCTGGAAAGGGAATTATTCCAAATCTTGCTTAGCGTCTCGGGCATTGGCCCCAAATTAGCCCTGAATATTCTTTCGGGAATATCCGCTTCGGTCCTGCTTAAGTCTTTGAGTATGGGAGACTTAAATCGTCTAATTTCGATCCCAGGAGTGGGGCGGAAAATGGCCGAGAGGATGGTTTTGGACTTGCGGGAAAAAGTAGCTAAACTGGAATTACACCCCACGCTTCTCCCGGGCCGTAATCGAGTGCCCGACCAGATAATGGAAGATGTGGTCTCCGCCTTAATCAATTTAGGTTATAAGAAAAGCGAGGCGGAACAAGCCGTCAAAAAGGTCCTGGCGGGTAAAGAAGAAAAAAAATTGGAAGAAGTTTTAAAAGACAGTTTGCAAATCTTATCCAAAGGTAGGCAATTATGAGTAGTAAATTGCGCCGGATTCCTAACGAGGAAAATGCCCCTCAGGCGCTGCGGGATCTGGCAGATAAGCCTGAATTGCATCCGGAGGTGACCGAAGAAGACTTACGTTATGAAATCAATCTGCGCCCTAAGAGCTTGGCGGAGTACATCGGCCAAGAAGATTTGAAAAAGAGCTTGCGCGTTTATATTGAAGCAGCGCGCAGCCGGGGTGAGGCTCTGGATCACGTTCTCTTCTGTGGTCCGCCGGGATTGGGCAAAACTACCTTGGCCCATATTATCGCGGCGGAACTGCGCGTAAATTTGAAAGCTACCTCGGGGCCAGTGATTGAGCGTCCGGGGGATTTAGCCGCTATTTTGAGCAATTTAAAAGAGCATGATATATTGTTCATTGATGAAATCCATAGATTAAATCATATTGTGGAAGAGATCCTTTATCCAGCGATGGAAGATTTTCAAATTGATATCTTGATTGGCCAAGGTCCCAGCGCCCGTTCCATAAAATTTCCCATCCCTCCCTTTACTTTAATAGGAGCAACGACCCGCGCCGGTTTATTAACCTTTCCTTTGCGGGATCGCTTTGGAATAAATTTCCGTTTAGATTTTTACTCCCCCCAAGAGCTTACGCAAATTCTTTTACGTTCCGCCCGGTTGCTGAGTATAACCTTGGATATTTCTGGGGCGGAAGAGATAGCCAAGAGGTCGCGGGGAACGCCGCGGGTGGCTAACCGATTGCTTAGGCGAGTACGGGACTATGCGCAAGTTCGCGCTCAGGGCCGGATTGATCAACAAGTAGCCGATGAGGCCTTAAAGATGCTGGAGGTTGATGAACGTGGTTTGGATAAAATGGACAGAAAAATTCTGTTGACTATTTTAGAGAAATTTAACGGCGGCCCAGTAGGGTTAGACACTTTAGCCGTAGCGGTGAATGAAGATAAAGAGACTATCGAAGATGTGTACGAGCCTTATTTAATCCAGGAAGGTTTTTTAGACCGCACCCCGCGCGGTCGGCGCATTACCACTTTAGCTTGTGAACATTTAAAAAAGTCTCTTCCTACCTCCCGGCAGGAGAGATTATTTTAAAAGATTGGGGAAAAAATGTTTGCCGAAAAAAGCTTGGGCCAAAAAGCAGGGCTAAGGAGTCCATTAGGGAGAACAAAATTTATTTTTATTACCGGAGGCGTTCTTTCTTCATTAGGTAAGGGACTTACGGCCGCCTCAATCGGCGCCCTCTTAGAATCAAGGGGGCTGAAGGTCACACTGCAGAAATTGGACCCCTATATTAATGTGGACCCCGGAACGATGAATCCTTTTCAGCATGGAGAAGTTTTCGTCCTGGATGATGGGGCAGAGACTGATCTCGATTTAGGCCATTATGAGCGGTACACTTCGGCCGTCCTTACCCGCCGCCATAACTTTACTACGGGGCGGATATATTACTCCGTGATTACTAAAGAAAGAAGGGGAGATTATTTAGGGGCCACAGTTCAAGTAATTCCCCACATAACTGATGAGATTAAGCAAAATATTTTAGCGATCTCTGATGATGCAGACGTAGCGATAATAGAAATTGGCGGCACGGTGGGTGATATTGAGAGCCTTCCTTTCTTAGAAGCAATTCGGCAACTCAAATCTGACCTGGGCAGAGAGAATACGCTTTACATTCATCTCACGTTAGTACCTTACATCAAGACTTCGGAAGAATTGAAAACAAAACCGACCCAGCATAGCGTAATGAAACTGCGCGAGATAGGTATTCAACCAGATATTCTCATCTGTCGCACCGATCAATTCCTGCCTCCGGAAATTAAAGCCAAAATAGCTCTTTTTTGTAACGTGGAGAAAGACGCGGTGATTACAGCCAAAGATGTGGAATCCATTTATGAAGTTCCCCTTCTTTTCCATCAGGAGGGATTGGACGATAAGATCGTCGAACTTTTGAACATCTGGACCCGGTCTCCCCGTTTAGAAAAATGGCAGGAAATAGTGCAGATAATTAAAAACCCCAGAGGAAGCGTAGAAATTGCCATCGTAGGCAAATATGTGAACTTGAAGGATTCATATAAGAGCCTCAACGAAGCTTTGACCCATGGCGGCATAGCCAATCGGTGTCGGGTGAATATGCGGTATGTTGATTCGGAAGCTTTGGCCAAGGAAGGGCCAGAAAAATTTTTACAGGGCCTAGACGGAATTTTGGTCCCCGGGGGATTCGGAGAAAGAGGAATTGAAGGAAAGATTATGGCGGTAAGGTATGCGCGGGAGAAGCAAATTCCTTTTTTGGGTATATGCTTAGGTATGCAAGTAGCGGTAATAGAGATTGCCCGCCATGTATGCGGTTTGGAGGGGGCAAATAGTAGTGAATTCAATAGTCATACTCCCCATCCGGTAATTGCCCTCATGCCCGAACAAGAACAGGTAGTCAACAAAGGAGGAACGATGCGTCTGGGGGCCTACCCAGCCGTTCTGAAAGAAGGGACTTTAGCTTTTCAAGCTTATCAAGAAAAGCAAATTTCGGAGCGTCATCGACATCGTTACGAAGTCAATAATGAATATCGCGAAATTTTAGCTCAAAATGGCGTGGTTTTTAGCGGTCTTTCTCCAGATGAAAAATTGGTGGAAATTTTGGAACTTAAAGACCATCCTTGGTTTTTAGGCTGCCAGTTTCATCCGGAGCTGAAATCAAGGCCCCATGCCCCCCATCCCTTATTTCGGGAATTCATTCATGCCGCTTTGAAAGAAAAGAGAAGAAAAAGGAAAAAAAGAAGATGAGCACGAGTCATTGGCGCGCCGTAAAAGAGGTGATTATTGGACCGGTGACCATCGGTGGCCGCCGACCTTTGGCTTTAATTGCCGGACCTTGTGTAATTGAATCTGCCGAGCTATGTGCAGATACAGCAGAATATCTTAAGCAGCTGACGAACTCTTTGCAGGTGCCATTCATATTTAAATCATCTTACGATAAAGCCAACCGCACCAGTGCCCAATCATTCCGGGGGCCGGGTTTGGGTAAAGGCTTGGAAATCCTGGGGCGCATAAAGGAAGATTTGGGTATTCCTGTACTTTCCGATGTCCATAGCGTAGAAGAAGTAAAGCCGGCGGCCCAGGTTTTAGACGTGCTCCAGATTCCTGCTTTTCTCTGCCGCCAGACTGATTTGGTCCAAGCAGTAGCCAGAACTGGTAAAACTGTTAATGTAAAAAAAGGCCAATTCTTAGCCCCTGGGGATATGCGCTATATTATCGAAAAGATAGAAGCTTGCGGGAATAACTCCTTGCTCCTAACCGAGCGGGGAACTTCTTTCGGTTATCATAACCTCGTCGTAGATATGCGTTCCTTAGTAATCATGCGGCAGTTGGGCTACCCAGTGGTGTTTGACGTAACTCACAGTTTACAACTTCCCGGAGCTTTAGCTGGTTCTTCGGGGGGGCAACGCGAATTTATTCCTTTTTTAGCTCGGGCGGCGGTGGCCTTGGGCGTAGATGGTTTGTTTATGGAAGTTCATCCCCAGCCCGAAAAAGCCTTGTGCGATGGTCCCAATTCTCTATCTTTGGGGGAGTTACCATCTTTGTTAAAAGAATTAATAGAGATTGATCGATTAGTTAAGGCCATATAACTCTCTCAAGGATTGTCCATTTTACTTCCGGCTCTTCACCTTTCCCAGGGTAATCCGTCACGAAAAGGTGAAAATTTATTAGCTGGGAAGATTATTTTTCCCTCACCATCTCCCTGGAACACTGGGCGGTAATGAGATGAAAGGGCTGCCTCTGGCCTATCAGAGAGGGGGTTCTCCCCGGGCAAAATTAGCCTTTACAGTCCTCCCCAGGAGTGGTAGAATGTTTCCGTTAATAAAAGGGCTCCTCAGGGAAATAATGCGCAAAAAAATTACTCTTTTAGTGATCATCACGGCCATCGTGAGCTTAACATTTTTAGGGGCGAGGATTTGGGATATGCTTAAGCCTCTGGCCGAGGAGCAGGGAAAACCTAACCTTTCTTCGACCACGGCTGACCTGGAGCTTAAAAAGGTTAAATATACAGAGACTCGCGAAGGGGTAAAGGAATGGGAACTGGAAGCTTTTTCCGTGGGCTATTTCCAAGAAGAAGGAATAGTCGTTTGTGAAAAAGTTAAAGCCACTTTTTTTGGCCAAAATGAAGTTGCTTATACATTGACAGGAGTAAAAGGAAAGTTCAACATAAAAACTAAAATTATCGAAGTATTCGGCGGGGTCAGGATTGACTCCACCGATGGTTATCATCTACGCTCGCCCAGCATAAAATACTTGGCCGAGAAGAAAGAACTAGTTACGGCGGATTTGGTGGAGATGGAGGGACCAAGGTGGCGGGTAGAGGGCCAGGGGATGATTGTTGATATAGATCGCCAACGGGTAAAAATATTAAATCAAGTTAGCACCGTGTTTGCCGATAAAGTTATAAAGGGGAGCAAGATTAATTTATAAGAGAGGTAGAACTTGCGCCGCTGCGAAATTTATTTTTCCCTTTTATTAATGCTATTTTTCTTGGTTAATGTAAGTGGGGGTGAAGAGAAAAAAACTTTACCTTTAGAAAAAGGGGAGAAAAAAGAAATAGGAACTGGGGAACAGCCGCTACGGGTGAATGCCCAGACTTTGGAAGTTGACAATAAAAATCAGATAATTACTTTTAAGGGGAATGTGCTGGCCCGTCAAGGAGAGATGACTATTCAAGCTGATACAGCCCGGGTGTACTATGCCAAAAAAGAAGAAGGCCACGAAATAAGAGAAATTGTGGCTACGGGAAATGTGCGCATCTATCAAGGTAATCGTTTAGCCACTAGTCAGAAAGCAGTATTTTACCATCAAGAACAAAAGATTGTGCTCACCGGGCAGCCCAAAGTTTGGCAAGGTAAAGATATGCTTAGCGGAGAAAAGATTACTGTTTATTTGCAAGAAGATAAGAGTTTAGTGGAAAGTGGTCCGGAGCGGCGGGTAGAAGTGATCTTTTACCCCAAAGGAGCTCAATTGGAGGGGAAAGAAAAACCTTGAATTCTAACCCTATATTAATAACCAAGGGGTTGAAAAAAAAATATAATGGTAAATGGGCCGTAGCCGATCTGGACCTGGAATTTAGGGCCGGGGAAGTAGTCGGCCTTTTGGGGCCTAACGGAGCAGGCAAAACAACTACTTTTTATCTTATTGTAGGCCTGATTAAACCCGATGGGGGACAAGTTTTCTTAGGCCCGGAAGAGATAACGACTGCTCCCATGTACTGGCGCGCGCGGAAAGGAGTTACCTATCTCCCGCAGGAGCCATCTGTTTTTCGCAAGCTCACGGTCGAGGAGAATCTGTGGATAATTTTGGAATCCTTAGATTTATCCCGGGCGGAAAAAGAAGAAAGGCTCCAAACCCTCTTGCAGGAGTTACGGATCGCTCCATTGGCTAAACGCAAAGCCTATTCCCTTTCGGGCGGGGAAAGGAGACGGGTAGAGATTGCCCGTTCATTAATTATATCTCCTCTTTTTATTCTCTTAGATGAACCTTTTGCCGGAATTGATCCCTTAGCCTTGGGAGATATTCAAAATATCATTGGGCATTTGAAGTCCAAAGGAATAGGGGTAGTTATCTCTGACCACAACGTGCGCGAGACGTTGGGGGTATGTGATCAGGCCTATATTCTTAATGAGGGAAGGATCTTAGAGAAGGGAACCCCCGCAGAAATTGCTCAGAGCAAGAAAGCGCGGGAAATTTATCTGGGGGAAAAGTTTAAATTTTAGCTACCCAGAGAGGGAGCAAGTTTGGGCCAATAAAGAGTAGATATGGCTTTAGAGATTCGTCAAAATCTAAAATTAGTCCAACAGCCGATAATGACGCCGCAGCTGCAGCAAGCTATCAAGCTACTGCAACTTTCGCGGATGGAATTGATTGATTTAGTTCGCCAAGAACAGGAAGAAAACCCCTTCTTGGAAGAGGTTACTTCACCGGCAGCTGAAAGCGAACCTTTGGAAACAAGTTTTGAGTCCTTGTCTCCTGCAGAATCTGGGCCGGAGGAAGAAGAAGAGCTCCCGCCCATTACCTGGGATGGAGAAAGGTTTTTCCCTGCTTCTTTAAGAGAAGATGAAGAACGTCCTTCTTTTGAAAATTTCCTGACCAAAAAGCCTACTTTAGCGGAGCACCTCCTTTGGCAACTGCGCTTGAGCAATTTTGACGAGGAAGAATGTATCATAGGCACCTTGATTATAGGTAATCTTAATGAAGATGGGTTTCTGCAGTATCCCTTAGAAGAGATTGCGGCGCAGAGTGGCTTCCCCTTGGCCAAGATGGAAGCGGTCCTAAAGAAAATTCAGGCCTTTGATCCTCCCGGGGTCGCGGCCAGAGATTTGCGAGAATGTTTGCTTATTCAGGCCCAACAGATTTACGGTGGCCATCCAATGGTGATCAAGATAATTGAAAATTATTTGGACCAATTGGGGCGGAAAAATTACCAAGCTATTGCCAAGGGATTAGGAATATCTTGGGAGGAAGTAGTCCAAGCCAGTAAGTTAATCAGCGTGCTTGATCCCCGACCAGGAAGAGCCTACAGCGAGGAGAACATTCAGTATGTAATTCCGGATGTGTACGTTTATAAGATAGGCGATGATTATGTGGTCGTTTTGAACGAAGATGGATTGCCCAAGTTGCGCATCAACCCTTATTATCGGGATATCCTCCGCGACCAAGCGCAATATGATGGCGAAGCTAAAGATTATATTAATGAAAAGATTCGTTCCGCCCTGTGGTTGATTAAATCGATTCACCAAAGGCAAAGAACTATTTATCGCGTAACTAAATCAATCGTCCGCTTTCAACGCGATTTTTTGGATCGGGGAGTGGCTTACTTAAAACCAATGGTCTTGAAAGATGTAGCTATGGATGTGAATATGCATGAGTCAACGATCAGCCGGGTGACTTCTAATAAATACGTGCATACGCCCCAAGGGATTTTCGAGCTCAAATACTTTTTCAACACCAGCATTAATACTTCGCGGGGAGAGAATGTTGCTTCCGAAAGTGTCAAAGAAAAAATTCGGGAAATACTCACTAAGGAAGATCCGCAAAGACCATACAGTGATCAAGAGATAGGGGAATTGCTCAAGAAGGAAGGCATTATTATCGCTCGCCGCACGGTCACGAAATACCGCGAGATGCTCGGCTTCCTTCCTTCGACCAGAAGGAAGCAAGTTTTAAATAGATGAAAAGAGGCGGGAAAGGAGGTGGGTGAGGCTAAAAAACAGATGCCGGGTAAAGAGACATATTTATAACCAACGGAGGGAGAACTCATGCAGCTGGCAGTTACTTTTCGAAATATTGAATCCCGAGAGGCGCTGCGGGAATATTTACAAGAAAAACTTGCGAAGCTAAAAAAATATTTTGATTTTCCTATAGAAGTAAACGCGGTCTTGGCTGTAGAAAAACATCGCCATATAGCCGAAGTGACTTTAGTGGCTAACCGCTTGACCATTAATGCTCAAGAAGAAACAGAGGACATGTTTGCGGCGATAGATAGAGTGACCGAGAAGTTAGAGCGCCAAATTTTAAAATATAAAGATAAGATTAAAAGGCGTAAAACCAACGCGGCTCATTTCCCAGAGATGAGCTGGCGGATAAACGTTTATGCTCCGGAGAGTTTTGCCGAGGGTGGGGAGCCGCGCTTGATCAAGACTAAAAAGCTTATCGCTAAACCCATGTCCGTAGAAGAAGCAGCTTGGCAGTTAGATCTTTCGCAAAAAGATTTTTTAATATTCACCAATACTGATTCCAAAAGCTTAAGCATTATTTATCGCTTAAAAGATGGAAATTATGGTTTATTAGAACCCCAGGTTGATTGAGGCCATGAGAATCGTCGATATTTTGGATAAACGGATGATTATTCCAGATTTGAGCTCCACCACCAAAGAAGGAGTGTTGCGCGAGCTAGTCCGCGCCATTACCAAAGTCGAAAAGCAGCTTAATGAGGATCATCTGTTAGAAATATTATTGGAGAGAGAAAGTCTGGGGAGTACGGGCATCGGTGATGGCGTAGCTATTCCGCATGGGAAGACTAATGAAGTGGACCGGATGCTAGCCTCCTTTGGCCGCAGCCTGGCGGGAACAAATTTCGATGCCTTAGACGGAAAACCGACGCATTTATTTTTTCTGTTGGTCGCTCCCGAAAATTCGGCGGGTATTCACTTACAAGCTCTGGCTAAAATTTCGCGTTTAATGAAGGACCACCTTTTTCGGAAACGGCTGCTGGAGGTAAATTCCGCGGAGGAAATTTATAACCTTTTTGCTGAGGAAGACAAATCTGCCTAAGGGCTGCTTCCCTTCTTTTTAATTTCTGGTCCAGCCACTTGCTGCTTTTTCAGGTGTCGCTTATATTTTAGGATGTTGGGAACGTGGGCCGAGGAGGAATCCCCAAAACCGGGGGCTTATGGAAAATAAAGATTGGGGGAGCCTTAAATTAGTTATCATCACTGGTCTATCCGGCTCGGGAAAGAGCACCGTGAGCCGCGTTCTGGAAGATATGGGTTTTTTTTGTATAGATAACCTGCCCATTGCTCTTCTGCCCCAACTATTTGAATTGAGATCCACCTCCCTAAGAGATTATGGAAAGATTGCCTTAGTGATGGACTTAAGGGAAAAGGAATTTGTAAAAACTTATCCCCAGATTTTCGACTGGTTGCGGGCGCAAAATTTGGATTTAGAAATACTTTTTTTGGAAGCCACAGACGAAGTTCTGGTCAAACGATACAGTCAAACGCGGCGAGCTCATCCTTTGGCCGAAGGGGGGAGTATTACGGAGGGCATCCGCAAAGAAAGAACGATGCTTGAGGGTCTGCGGGCTAGAGCCACCATAGTTATCGATACTTCTACTTATAATGTTCATCAATTGCAGAGGACCATCAGAGAAATTTTTGGTAGCAAGGTGGGGGGAAGGAGGATGAATATTACCTTCCTTTCTTTTGGCTATAGCCGGGGGATTCCTCCCGAAGCAGACCTGGTAATCGACGTCCGTTTTTTGCCTAACCCCTTCTTTGAAGAAGAGCTGCAGGATTTACCCGGTACTGATGCCCGCATTAAAGATTATCTCTTGCAGTTTGCAGAGACCAGAGAATTCTTGCATAACTTGCAACAATTCTTAGAATATCTGTTTCCTTTTTATGAAAAAGAGGGCAAACCTTATCTAACGGTAGCCATTGGTTGTACGGGAGGAAGACACCGCTCGGTGGCTATAGCGGAGAAAATGGTGGAGGTTTTTTCCGCTCGTTTTCCGGTGCGCAAAAGACATCGCGATTTGGAAGTAGTCCATTAAGAACGGAACTGTGGGGAGAAGGGAGATGGTTATTTTATGGTGGGAGTAATATTAGTTACGCATCCAAATTTAGGGGAAGAGTTTCTCCGCTCGGCCGAGTTAATCTGCGGGAGATTCAGTAATGTGGCCGTGGTCTCAATCGATACTAAAAAAGAAGTAGAGGAATTGCGCCGGGAGATAGCCACCGCCATCAAGAGTGTGGATACCGGAAAAGGGGTGCTCATTTTAACAGATATGTTTGGCGGGACGCCTTCTAATATGAGTTTAGCTTTTTTGGAAGAAGGGCGCGTGGAAGTACTCACTGGTTTGAATCTACCTATGCTCATCAAAATTTTTAATTGCCGCGAGGGGAAAAGCCTAAAAGAATTGGCTTTCTTGGCCAAAGAAGCAGGGCAAAGAAATATTAATTTGGCCAGCGAAATTCTCCAAAAAAAGGTTTGATCTTGGAAAAAGAAGTTGCCGAAAAAATATCCTTTTTTATTCGGGAGATGGCCGAAAAGGATTTAGATGAAGTAATGGCCATTGAACGAGTGTCTTTCCCTAGCCCTTGGTCGCGCGAACTTTTCAAAAGAGAACTACAACTGCCTCTGGGGAAAGCCTTTGTAGCCCAAGAAATCTCCCCGCCCCAAGTAATAGGTTACTTTTGCTGCTGGCTAATCATACCTGAAGTACATATCCTGAACATTGCGGTGCATCCGCAAAAGCGGCAGCGGGGAATCGGTGCAAGTTTATTACAACATGGATTGGCCTATGGCTGGCAAAAAGGAGGACGGCATTTTACCTTAGAAGTAAGGCGTTCAAATTACCCAGCCATTGGACTCTACAAGAAGTTTCAATTTCAGCCGTGGGGGATTAGGCGTCGTTATTATACGGACACGGGCGAGGACGCTTTAGTGATGGGTTTGCACTTAGAAGAAGCTCCTTCTTTAGTTTGGTTATGAAGAGAAAAATAAGAGAAGTAAAAGCCAAAATTGTGCACCATTCCCGCTTAGGGGAAAAATATTTTAATTTGCGTTTACTCTCTCCCGAAATAGCCCGCGTAGCTCAACCGGGACAATTTGTCATGCTGCGGGTAGCCGAAGCAAGAGACCCCTATTTAAGGAGACCTTTTAGTTTAGCCCGCATCTGGCCTCCGGATCAGAAGGAGAAAAACAAAAAGGATCCTGGTTTAATCGAGATTTGGTATCAGGTCAGAGGTCGGGGCACGCACTTAATGAGTCGATTAAGCGTGGGCGAGAAAGTGGATCTTTTAGGTCCGCTGGGGAGAGGATTTTGGCTGGCCGAAAATTTAAAGAAAGCAATTTTGGTTGGCGGAGGAATTGGCCTGGCGCCCTTAATAGCTTGGGCGGAGAAGTTGCAGCAGGACAAGAAAGAACGAAGATTGTCCGCGGAAAACCCGGAAGTTTTGGTTTTGGTGGGGGGAAAAAGCCGAGCTGAAATTTTAGGGTGGCGGGAATTAAAGAGGATGAGATTAGAGCCTCAGATTATTACGGAAGATGGTAGTTGGGGGAAGACTGGTTTAGTCACTGATTTATTAGAGAGGGAGTTGATGACGGGTCGGAATGAGGGTACGGTAATTTACGCTTGCGGCCCTTGGGGTATGTTAGCTAAAGTGGCCCAGATTGCTGACCAGTTCGATATTCCCTGTCAAGTGCTCTTAGAATCCCGTATGGCTTGCGGCCTGGGGGCCTGTTTGGGGTGCGCCGTCAAAGTGCGGGTTGAGCATGCCGGAAAAGAATTTCTAAAAAAATCTGCCCCAAACGAAGAGCGGGCGAGCGAGGAAAGTTTGTTTGACCAAGAGGCTGGATGGGCCGTAAATACTCCGGTTCCTTTCCGCTATGCTCGCGTCTGCCAAGAAGGACCGGTTTTCTTGGCCGCCACGGTGATTTGGGAGTGAAGGACATGCCGGCGTCTAAAGAAATTTCTGCCGAAGATTCTATCTTAAGTATAGAATTAGGTCCCTTGAAGCTGAAGAACCCAGTGCTGGCCGCTTCGGGTACTTTTGGATATGGAGAAGAATATGCTGACCTTGTGCCGCTGAAAAGATTGGGCGGGTTCATTACCAAAGGGCTTTCTCTCGAGCCGCGCTTAGGAAATAAACCACCGCGCCTGGCTGAAACTCCCTGCGGCCTCCTTAACGCCATTGGCCTGGAAAATATAGGTCTGCAAAATTTTCTTAAACAAAAGCTCCCTTTTCTAAGAAAAGCGCCCTGCGCCGTTCTAGTTAATATTTTTGGCAGCAAAGTCCAAGAATATGTAGAATTAGCTTCCCGGCTCACGGACGCCGGAGGTATAAGTGGTTTAGAAATAAACATTTCTTGTCCCAATGTAGAAGCGGGAGGAGTTATTTTTGCCAATGAACCAAGAGTGGTTTATCGAGTTGTTTCCAAAATTCGGCGCGCTACTCCTCTTTTCTTGATGGTTAAGCTTTCTCCTAATGTTACCGATATCCAAAAGATTGCGCTGGCTGCCGCAGAGGCGGGGGCTGATGCTCTTTCCTTGATAAACACGGTATTCGGGATGGCCATCGATATTCAGACGCGCACCCCGCTCTTAGGCAATATTACCGGAGGTCTTTCCGGCCCGGCCATTAAACCAATTGGTGTGCGCATGGTCTGGCAAGTGGCCAAAAGCGTGCGCATTCCAATTGTGGGCGTGGGGGGCATTGCTTCCGCGGCCGATGCCTTAGAATACATTATCGCGGGGGCTTCGGCCGTCCAAGTAGGATCGGCCCACTTCGTGGATCCGGGAATTAGTATAAAGATTGTAGAGGGTATAAAGACCTATTTGCAGGAACAGCAAATACCAAACTTGAAAGCCTTAATCGGTAGTTTACAGGTTTAATGACTGGAAAATAAGCAGAGAAGAAAAAAATTTTTGTTTTTTAAGAGACTGCCTTAAATATAATAGGGCGGAGGAAAGGTGAGGCTATGGAGATTAAAAGTGTAAAATTAATCATTCCGGAAGGAGCAAATATTATTGTGGGACAGACCCATTTCATAAAAACCGTGGAAGACCTCTATGAAATTATGGTTAGTTCCCTGCCTAAATGCCGATTTGGCATAGCCTTTTGTGAAGCCTCGGGAGCTTGTTTGATTCGCCTAGAAGGAAACGATGAGGAGTTAAAGAAAGTAGCTACCCAAAATGCCCAAGCGGTAGCCGCCGGACATACTTTTTACCTTCTGCTCCGTGAAGCTTATCCGATCAATGTCCTAAATGCCATAAAGAATTGTCCGGAAGTATGCTCCCTTTTTTGCGCCACGGCTAATCCGGTGGAAGTTATCGTCGCAGAATCGGAGCTGGGTCGAGGGATATTAGGAGTGATTGATGGTTTCCCACCCAAAGGAGTCGAGGGCGAGAGGGACATTCGCTGGCGCAAAGATTTATTGCGCAAAATAGGGTATAAAATATCCTAACCCTGCCGGAGAGAACAGAACTGGCGCTTTCCCTGGCCCCTTTTCCGGGCCAAAATAGAGAGGAAATGGATATTAATGGAAGTCGGCCGAGTGGTAGCTTTCTTCGAGCAAAAAAAAGTTATTTGTGCCGTATGCTTGGAAGTAAAAACCGACAAGTGCTATCTGCTTACCGAAGAAAATAAAGAAGTTACCTTAGGGGAGAATCGGCTGGCTTATATTTCTTCCCGCCTTTTAAAAGTTAATCTGCACCGCGACCTGATTGTGCAAGAGCTAAGGGATCTTACCCAACGGGTAACCGCCCTGCAAAATTCCTTATGTATAAGAGAGCTTTGGGAGTTGGTCAACAATGAAGGAAGAGAATTCAGTCTGCGGGAGCTGGTAGAGTTAACTTTCCATCCCCCGCAATCTGTGGAACAAGAGCTGGCTCTCTTTCGCGCCTTAGCCGAAGATCGGGTCTATTTTAAGCAAAAAGGTGACCTTTATGAACCTCGTTCTCCAGAACAAGTAGAACAGATTCGGCAACAAAGAGAAAAGGAGGCGCAAAAAGAACAAGAGATTCAAGAAGCCAGTGCTTGGTTGGCCAAAGTATGGAGGCAGGAAGAGGTTGCGCCTCCCGTCCATAAAGAAGAGATCATCGCCCTTTTGAAAGAAATAGCAATTTGGGGAACAGAAGCTAATAATTATGAAAAAGGGAAAACCATATGCCAGCAGGCCCAAATAGCTTTTCCCGAAGGCGCTTGGGAAATCTTAGTCAAATTGGGCGAGTGGAAAGAGGATGAGAATTTATTTCTTTATCGTTACCAAATTCCGCAGGACTTTCCCCCGCAGGTTTTAGCCGAGGCGGAAAAAATATTGATGGAGGCCAAGGCGGAGAACCTGCGCCCGCAAGATCGCGATTTAACTTTTCTCCATCCTTTCACGATTGATAGCGAATATACGCGCGACATAGACGATGCCCTGAGTTTAGAGAAGATGGGAACGGCCTATCAAGTGGGGGTGCATATCACTGATGTAGCTACTTACCTCAACGGCCACCAGGAAATATTCCAAGAAGCCATGTTCCGGGCAACTTCTATTTATCTTCCCGATCAAAGAATTTCTATGATTCCCCCTATCCTTTCCGAAAGCACCTGTAGCTTAATCGTGGGGGAGAAAAGGCGGGCTCTGAGTTTTTTGATTAAACTGGACGAAGAGGGGCGGGTTCTGGATTACCAAATTGTCCCCAGTATAATTCAAGTAGAACAAAGATTATCTTACGAATCTGCTGATCACCTCTTGGAAGAGGAAGAAGAGAATTTAGTCATCTTGAAGCGTTTAGCGCAAAAACTTTGGCAGAAACGCATGGAAGCGGGAGCTTTCTTTATCCCGCGCCCAGAGAGAATCATCCGGATCAGCCGCGAGAAAGAAATTTTTATTTCCAAAAGAGAACGGGAAAGTCCAGCGCAGAAGATAGTTTCCGAGTTTATGATTTTAGCTAATACCTTGGCCGCTTGCTTTTTAAAAGAGAAAGGAATTCCGGCCGTATTCCGGGGACAAAATGAGCCCCGGGAGAAGATGCCCGCCTTAGATAAATTCGACCCATTGCAGGCCTATCGCTTACGTCGTCTCATGAACCGCGTGGAAATCAGTACGCGTCCTCAGCGGCATGCTGGGTTAGGTACCGAAGCTTATCTGACCCTAACTTCTCCAATTCGGCGCTTTTACGACCTGTTAATGGAGGTGCAAATTTTAAGGGCAATTCGGGGAGAGGCCGTGTTTAAAGAAGAAGAATTGCAAGAGATAATTACGCGCGTTAGCCCCGTTCTTTCCCGCGTAAATTTAGTGGAAGAGTTGACCGAGAGGTATTGGATTTATCGTTTCTTAGAGAAAAAAATTGGGGCTACTTTTACCGCGGTGGTCTTGGACCGCTTAGCTAATAAATATTTGGTGCACATCAATGATTTCCTTTTAGAAGTGGAAATGCCTTTAGTTCCTGGGAGAGAATTTGTTCCGGGGGATGAGATTTTAGTGCGGATAGAGAAAGCGCAGGCCCGCAGCGGCGTCCTAAAAATTTCCCCCCTTTAATATTTTGCGGTATTTTTAGCCCCCTTGGATAGCGGCCTTAATTAACTCCTGCTTTTGCTGGAAAAGTTTTTCGCTCAAGCTGACATGGTAAATGTGGGGGTTGTACAAGCGCTTGTATTCTGGGCGCAGACGCTGGAGGTTATATAAAGTGCGCTTTTGAATTTCCCCTAAACTGGGCTTTTCATAAACCAATTTACCTTCTTTGAAGATAGGTACCAGAATTTCTTCCCGTTCAAAATGAGGTGGGTAAGTTTTAAAAATATGAGCCAGCATAGGATGGATAGCTTTGATAGGGGTATCGGCCGGCGGCTGCTCATCGGCAAAAAATAGGACGTCCCCCCGCATGAAATTTTTTTCATCATAAAAGCGAATGACCTTTTTTACTCCGGGATTGGTAGTTTTTTCTGGGTCATCCGAGACCTTAATTTTAGGGCAGAGTTCGCCGTTTTCCCAGATAGCCGAAAGTTTGTAAACTCCGCCTAAAGCCGGCCAAGAGTAAGAAGTCACCATCCGGGTACCCACGCCCCAAAGTTCAATTTCGGCCCCCTGTTTTTTAATCGAATCAATTAACCATTCATCTAAATCGCTGGAAGCAAGAATCCGCGCCCGTTCAAAGCCAGCTTCATCAAGCATGCGCCTGGCCTCGCGACTGAGGAAAGTCAAATCGCCGCTGTCCAAGCGGATGCCCAGTAGTTCCCCTATTTTCTTTTCTTTAAGTTCTCGGCCTACTTGGATGGCATTGGGGACTCCGCTCCGCAAAGTGTCATAAGTATCTACTAAGAGAATAACATTTTGCGGGTAGATTTGGGCGTAGGCCCGAAAAGCTTCTAATTCGCTGGGGAATGATTCAATCCAACTGTGGGCCACAGTCCCCCGGACAGGAAGACCGTATACTTTTCCGGCTAATACGTTAGAGGTAGCCCGGGCTCCGCCGATGAAGGCCGCCCGGGAAGCGCTCAATCCCCCATCTGGCCCATGAGCGCGGCGTACCCCGAATTCAATTACGGGATCGCCGTTGGCCGCTAAGCATATCCGGGCAGCTTTGGTAGCGATTAAGGTTTGAAAATTGAGAATATTCAACAAAGCAGTTTCAATAAATTGAGCTTCGGGTAAAGGGGCGGTCACCCGCACGATGGGTTCGTGGGGAAAAACTAAAGTGCCTTCGGGAACGGCATAAAGATCCCCCGTAAAACGTAAGTTTCGGAAATATTCCAGCACCGGCGGAGGAAATAGGTTAAGGCTGGCCAAATAGTCCAAATCTTCTTGGGTAAAATGGATATTCTGGATATACTCAATAAGCTGCTCCAAGCCCGCGGCCACACAGAATCCGCCATTTTCGGGGATGCGGCGGAAAAAATAATCAAAATTGGCTAATTGTTTAGATTTACCCAAAAGGAAATACCCACCCACCATGGTTAGTTGGTAGAGGTCAGTTAGTAAAGTTAAATTCGGGGCCATTTTTCTCCTTTTTAATGCTGGTCTTTAAATATAATTTTCCATCAAGCGGTAAATTTCTTTTTCGGCCGCTTGGGGATCCGCGGCTTTCTGGATTTCTTTGATCATGGGCGCCAGCCGAGCACGCGTATTTTCATCCTGTAAGTCGGCCAGAAGACGATAATAACCTAAGCGCCGCCCGAGTCGAAAAGCTAAACGCTCCTCAGCGGGTAAGGCAAGATATTGGTCGATAAGATTGATCATTTTTTCTTTAGCAGTGGGAAGTTGGCCCTGAACTTCTTCTAAAAGGTTTAGAATATGGTCACTCACGACGGTGCTTTGGATGCCCTCTAAATTTTCCAGAAATAATTTTATCTCCTGCACCACCTGATCGTCGGTAAGCAGAACAAATTCTCCGGACTCGACTTTTTTATAAAGCGGCATATCGGCGCGTACATAAAGTGTGCGCAGCCTAATAAAATCTGGATTAATTTGGTTAAGCACCTGCGCCGTGGCCAGGGCATGCTCCCGCCACCATTTCGTACCGCCTAAGCCAGGCATCACATATTCAGAAAGGGATATGCCTGACTCGACCACGTTCCGACCGGCGCGGATGTGTTCAGCTGCGGTCACCCCTTTTTTCATATAAGCTAAAAGGGGGTCATAGCCGGTTTCCAAACCAATATGAATGCGGGATAAGCCCGCGGCATGTAATTCCTTAAGTTCGACCACGGTTTTTTTAGCCACAGTCTTGGCCCGGGCATAGCTGGTAATCCGTTGCACGGAAGGGAGTTTTTCTTTTATGTATTTAACGATAGTCACCAAATCGGCGGTTTTCACGATGAGCGAGTTAGCATCCTGTAAGAAGACCTGGGTACCCCCAAAGTAAAGCCAATTAACCACGCTTTGATACGCCTGATGGTAGGAACCGCGGCGCCGGAATATGGCTTGGAGGACGTAACGGTTAATTTCGCCCGCATACCCCAAACTCCAAGAAAGTTCGCGAATTTCATCGACCACAGCCTTTACCCGGTCTATATCTTTTTTAATTTCTTCTACGGTGCGGAAGGAAAAGGTTTCTCCCTTATAAGTATGACAGAATGCACACTTATTCCACGGACAATTACGGGTTACGCGGATTAAGAGACTTTGGGCTTCACTGGGAGGCCGAATAGGGCCTATTTCAAAAAAATCATCCATGCTAATAATCTTTTACTCCCTAAAATAAATTAACATGATTTTTTTTCTGGCGCAACCTTAGCTGAGTGAAATGGCCAGAAGAGGGCCTTCATTTAGCATCATGAGGAAGTATAGGTGCGGAGGGATTGATAACATAATTTCCCCAAAGGCAGTAAGGCTAGGCCTTGCCCAGGCCTCATTTGGCCAGCCCTAAAAGATGGCCCTCCAAATGGATAGGTCCATTTAAGCCGCCCCTTTTACGGAAAATCGCTGGCGGACTTGAGGCTTTTTCTTCCGCCGCTGCTTCTCCCTTCTAGCCTGCCTGCCGCCCTTGCACTTCATTATGACCCAGTCTTTCCGGGGAGAGGGTGAAGGGAAAATAATCTTCCCGCCTGGCTCCTGCTGGCCAGAAATATTAAAAATAATCGACGGTCAGGTAATTTTGCTGACCGTCGATCAGTTTTTAAATTCCAGTTTAATTCAGGCGGGAGGGGGAGAGGCTCATTAAAATGAGGCCCATATTCTTTCATAGGTACGGGCGGGGAGATAAACATTTATTTTTAAAAAAAGAAGCCATTACTTAAGTTTATCTGTTATAGACAAGTATGTCCCCGCCGTTCTTGGCGGAGAGAAGGTGGGGAAAAGGGTAATGGTCATTTCCCAGCCGATTTTAATTTCGCCTCTCCTCCTCCCGCCTGTTTCGCGCTGGCCAGAAATATTAAGACTAATCGATGGTCAGGTAATTTTACCCTTGACATGTTTAACACTGTAAAATAAAATAGGCAATTAAATTTTGCAGAGTGAAATAAAATGGGTCGCCGAAATACGCATCAATCTTTGGAAAGAGGCTTACGCATTCTGGAAGTTTTGGCTGAAAAGCAAGGGCCGGTGGCTTTGCATGAGATTGCCCGGCACAGTTCTTTACCCCGCAGTACTGCTTACCATCTTTTGCAAGCTTTGGTTAATTTTAGATATGTGCTTCAAGATCAAAAAACGCGGAATTATTTTCTCTCCCCTAAAATTTTTAGACTTACTCAGTGGAGGTGGACTAAAGAACAATTAGCGGAAATAGCGGCACCTTATCTTGACGATCTAAGTGGACAAACGGGCGAAGGCACCAGTTTGGCTGTTTTGCGGGATGGAATGGTGACTATTGTCGCGAAACGCGAACCAGATGGGCCAGTGCGGGTAGTGCAGGAAGTTGGGGCCCAGCGGCCTATCCATTGCTCAGCGGTGGGCAAATGCTTGGCCGCCTGGCTATCGGAGCAGGAACTTAATAATTTGTTTAAGCAGATAGATTTTGACCGTAAAACTCCCAAGACCATTACTTCCCCCCATATTTTTCGACAGGAGTTGAAGCGGATTCGCGCCCGCGGTTTTGCTTTTGATGATGAGGAGCATATTCCTGGAATCCGCTGCTTGGCCACACCAGTTTGGGATTATAGCGGCGAAGTGTGCGCCGCCCTTTGTGTAGTAGGTCCTAAGCACCATCTGCCCAAGCGGCGCATAAAAGAAGTTTATCGGGCCCTGAGTAAAGTTTCGGCCCAGCTCTCTGCCCGGCTCGGTTATAAACCGGGAAAAGGGGGGATTACTATAAAGCCCGCTAAAAATTTAAAAAGGGGGTGAGAGACGAAAATTAAAAACTGAAGCTAAAGGAATAGAAAAAAGCATTAAATTTGTAAAGGAAAGGAGGATTTATGCGTAGGTGGCAATTAGTAATTACGATTTTTGCTGTAATTTTTTGGGCTGGCCTACTTACTGGCTCTTCAGCTTTAGGCCAACAGAAATATGTCTTGAAATTTAACCATGTGCTTGGCCCAAAAGAACCTTATCACTTGGGGTTTCAAAAATGGGCTAAAAATGTTAACGAGAAAACTAAAGGAGGGTTAAAAATTGAGGTCTTTCATAGCGCCCAATTAGGAGTGGAAGAGGATATCTTGGAACAAATAAGGGCGGGAGCAAATGTGGGACAGAACACAGACTCGGCGCGCATGGGAAATTATGTGCCGGGTATTGCCGTAATGAATGGTCCCTATTTTGCAGAGACTTTGGCCGAGGTAGAGAAGCTCAAAAAGATGCCTACCGTAAAAGCTTGGCTTGATGAGTTAGCCAATAAATATGGTTTCCAAGTACTCTCTTTTAGTTGGGTGCAGGGTTACCGCCATTTCTTCACTAATAAGCCGGTACGTAAACCCGAAGACCTAAAAGGGTTACGTATTAGGACTCCCCCGGCCCCTATTTGGCAGGAATCTGTCCGGGCTTTGGGGGCTACTCCGGTGGCTTTAGCTTTCGGAGAGATGTATCCGGCATTACAACAAAAAGTTGTTGATGGAGTGGAGTTAGTTTATAACAATATTCCTGCTGGACGGTTCTACGAGGTGTTGAAATATGTAAGCGAGACCAGGCATATTATGCTGATTAATTTCGAAGTCATTAGCGCCAAATGGTTCAATAGCTTGCCAGCGGATTATCAAAAAATTTTGGTAGAAGAATGTGATAAAGCCGGAATGGAAACATCAAAGCTGATCATGGAAAAATTGGAAAAAGAAGTTAAAGAAGATTTGATAAAGAAAGGAATGGTAGTGGTAGATAATGTGGATTTACCTGCTTTTAAGAAAGCTGGCGAAAAAGCGTATGAGGTTTTGAAGATTGCCGATGTAAAAGCCAAAGTTTTTAAAGAAATGGGCAAGAATTAAACAAAGATGAGTCGGCCTTCTTCGAAAGGCCGACTCCTTCACCTAAAAAAGAAGAGAAGTAGAATAACCGGTTAGAAGAGGAAGGGGCATGGGCAAAATATATGAATGCATTTGCAAAGGAGAGGCTTTAATAATTAAATCTTTTTTAGTGTTCATTGTGGGGTTGGTATTCGTCGCCGCCTCTACCCGCTATTTGGGTTACCCGATTAACTGGTCAGTAGATATGGCCGTATGTCTTTTTGCCTGGTGTACATTTTTAAGCGCTGATGTAGCCTGGAGAAGTAACAAATTGATGAGGGTTGATTTTTTGGTAGCAAAATTGTCCAGGAGAAATCAGAATTCAATTGAGCTAGTTAATCTGATGATCATCGCCATATTTTTATGCGCCTTGATTGTTTTTGGCCTATGGTTATCCTATACCACTCGATTCCGTACCTTCCAAAGAATTCCGGGGTTTAGTTATACATGGGTAACTCTTAGTGTGCCCGTGGGCAGTGCCCTGATGCTAATCACTACTATTAATAAGATCAAGGGGAAAATGGCCAAATAAATATTCTGGCCCTGGCCGGAGTCAGTCAGGCCAAAAAGTCTTCACGGCAAAATGGTAATAAAATGTTTTTAGTAATGATCGTATTTATAATTTTATTATTAATGGGGATGCCGGTAGCATTTGCTATAGGTATTGCCGGAACTGTTTTTTTCTTACAAAATCCGCAACTACCTTTTACGATGATCATTCAACTTCCTATTTCCCAAACGCAAAACTTTCCTCTTTTGGCTATTCCTCTTTTTATATTTGCGGCCAACCTCATGAATGAAACAGGCATAACTTTTAGGTTAATAAAACTTGCTGGGGTTCTTGCTGGGCATTTGCGGGGAGGCTTGGCCCAAGTTAATGTCGTTCTCAGTACCCTTATGGGGGGTGTCTCGGGTTCAGCTATTGCTGATGCCGCCATGGAAGCCCGGATTTTAGGAACGGAAATGATTAAAAAAGGGTTTTCCAAAGGGTATACTACGGCCGTCACGACTATAACTGCTTGCATTACTCCCATAATTCCTCCCAGTATTGGGCTTATCTTATACGGAACTATTGGGGAAGTATCTATCGGAAGACTCTTCGCTGGCGGAATTGTTCCTGGTCTGCTCATGATGATCTTCCTCATGGTGGCGGTTTCCATCACTTCTAAGAAGAAAAAATATCTTCCCGAGAGACATCCTCCATCTTTCAAAGAAGTGGGCACGGCGCTTATAGAAAGTATTTGGGCTTTTTTGTTTCCCATAGCTTTAATCGGAGGCCTGAGATTTGGCTTGTTTACCCCTACCGAAGCTGGCGCTTTTGCCGGAGTTTACGCCTTTTTCGTAGGTTTTGTTTTTTACAAGGGTCTTAATTGGAAAACGTTTAAAAACGCCTTAGAGTATTCGATGATCGACATAGGGGCGATTATGCTCATTATTGCTATGTCAGGTACTTTTGGATATGGTTTAGCTTATGAAAAGATAGGTGAAAAATTATCAGAATTTATGTTAGGCATTACTAATAATCCCCAGCTCTTGCTTTTGATCATTATTACCGCCCTGTTTATTATGGGCATGTTCATCGAGAGCGTGGTAATCATATTATTGTTCACAGGAATTCTGTTACCTGTAGTTAGCGAGGTGGGGGTTGACCCAGTACATTTTGGATTGGTGATGATGCTTATGGTGGTTTTAGGATTGGTCACTCCTCCTGTGGGCGTATCTATGTATACGGTTTGCTCTATTTTGGATTGTTCTATAGAAGATTATGTTAAAGAGTCCCTACCTTTTATATTGGCCATTATTTTGGTTGATATGTTGCTCATTTTTTTTCCAGCATTGGTTCTTTTTATCCCTAATTTAATATTTGGCAAAGGCTGATCCGTCGCTTCTTTAACTCCTTTTCCCCTCCCACCCTGACTCATGTGGCCGTAAAATTTAAAAACTTTTTAGGCGGTCAGAATTATTGACCCTTGACTTCTCTCCTCAAAACCTATATAAAAATTAAACTTGACCATATGGCGATTAAAATTAAAGTAAATTAAGGTTAACCAATTCTTTTGATGGAGAAAGAACGGGCTTATCCCAAGTTACGTCAATTAGATGTTATTCCCACGGAGATCTCGGGCCAGAAAGTTTTTGCTCTGCGTGATCCCTTGAATCTTTCTGGGAAAATTCTCTTTTTACCTTATCACGCTTTTTTTATTGTGAGCCTTTTTGATGGGCAGCATTCCATTACAGATATCCAAGTAGAATTTATGCGGCGCTTCGGCGAGCTTATTTATCGGGAAAAAATATATGAAATTATTGGGCAATTGGAACAGCATTATCTCCTGGAGAGCGAACGATTCTGGAATGCCCAAAACCAAATTATGGCCGATTTTAAAAAGGCTACCTTGCGTCCTATGGCCTTAATTGGCGAGGCTTATGCAGATGACCGAGAAGAAGTAAAGAATATGGTGAACTCTTTTTTTTATCCGCCTGCTGGCCCAGGATTACCAGAAGCTTCTTTTCCCCCAAAGAATTTAATCGGCGTTGTGGCGCCGCATATTGACTACCGCCGGGGAGGGCACTGCTACGCCTTCGCCCATAAGGCTATCTTAGAATCAGCTTTCCCTGACCTATATGTTATTTTAGGAATAGCTCATGCCGCGACCAAAAATCCTTATGTGCTCACGCGCAAGGATTTTGAAACTCCTTGGGGAGTCGTGGAAACTGATCGTTCCTTTATCGCGGAGTTGGAGCACAAATTATCTTTTGACCCTTATGAGGATGAGTTTGCCCACAAGACCGAACATTCAATAGAATTACAGCTTATTTTCTTAAAATCTTTATGGCCAAATCAAAGTCCCTTTAAAATTGTTCCTATTCTTTGTGGTTCTTTTCACGAAGCAGTTTTAGAAGGGAAGAGTCCTCGAGAAATTGAGCATATAAAAAATTTTTTAGATAGTTTAAAAACGGTTATTGCTCAAGGAGGACGAAAAATTTGTCTATTAGCCAGTGCTGATTTGGCGCATTTAGGGCTGCGTTTTGGCGATGCGGAGGAGCCGAATCGCTTCTCCTTACAAACTCTGCAAGAGGATGATTTGCATCTTTTAAAATTTGTGGAACAGGTGGATGCCGAAGGATTTTACCGCGTGATTAGGCAAGAACGAGATCGGCGAAGGATCTGTGGCTTGCCGGCGATTTATACTTTGCTCTATTTATTACAAAGTCGGGCGCCGAAGGGGAATCTTCTCAAATATAGCCAGGCTTTTGATCCCGCTACTAAATCGGTAGTTACTTTTGCCAGCGCCGCTTTTTATGCTTAAGGGGGGATATTTTTAATCTAAGAAAGGTCATTAAATTATGTTATTTTAAGGAGGAAAAAACTATGCAGGAAATAATAGCCCAAAGGGTGAAAATTTTAATATTGGTCACCGCGGTATTAATTAGCTTTTTGGCCGGTATTCTGACACTTTGGTTAAATTTACCTAAGGCCTTTGGCGGACAATTAGCGCCGCAAATGGCGCAGCAGGGCGGACGGTATCAGATTGCCGGTTGCGATAGCAATTCGGCCTGGATAATTGATACAGTCTTGGGTGATGTCTTTATTATCTATGCTAACGGAAAATGGAAAGAAGTGGGCAGTATTATGGATGAAAAAAAGAGGATTAAGAAATAAAAAGAAGTTTAAAACGTCGCTTAATAAATAAACTTAAAAAATATGGAGGAGGAGAAAATGGAAAATAACCAAGCGCTGATTAGTGAAGAAGAATTCGTGCGGCGAGCCATTAAACGCTTGCGTAAACCCCCTTACTTAGGGATTCATAGCGTTTACAGCGGCTTCAATCAAGCCTTCAAAGCCCACTTTGGCAAGAACCCGGTGGAGATTACTAAAAAAATGGCGGAAGAGGGGAAAATCATAATCCGCCCAGTGCGGGGAGGGGTAATGCTTTATTTGGCCGAGGAAGCGCCGCGGCCCAAGGAAGATGTTTTACAAAAAATATTGGCTCCAGAAGAAGCCTAAAAGCCGACTTGTTGGGGAAGAGGGAAGCAAATGCAGAATAAGGATGCGCTGAGCGGACTTTTCTGGATGATTATTGGCCTAGGGGTGTGTTGGGGAGGCCTAGATTTAGAATTAGGGACGCTCCATGATCCGGGGTCTGGTTTTATTTTTTTCTGGGTCGGAATAATCATGATCGGGTTAGCGGCAGCCGTCTTTATTAAAGGAATCAGAGAGAAGTCTCCCGACACGAAGTTAAAGGCCATTTTTGCCCAAGTCCAATGGAAAAAGGTATTTTTTGTTTTTGGGGCGTTGATTGCATATGCTTTGACTTTTTACCATTTAGGATTTGTTTTGACGACTATTTTTTTCCTCCTCTTTCTCTTCAAGGCGATTGAGCCCCAACGCTGGTCCATAGCCATTGGCGGGGCCATAGTCAGCGCTCTAACGGCTTATGCCGTTTTTCATTGGTGGCTGGGGACGCAACTTCCCCAAGGCATTTTGCCATTAGGGTGAGTTATGGAACTCTGGGAATATTTGCGCTTAGGCTTTGCCGTTGCTTTAGATCCGCTTAACCTCTTTTATTGTTTTTTAGGAGTTTTTATTGGCACCCTCATCGGAGTCCTCCCGGGCATTGGTCCAGTAGGCGCCATGTCTCTTCTTTTACCCACCACCTTTAAGTCTACTCCGGAAGCGGCCATTATTATGCTGGCTGGAATTTACTATGGAGCTATGTACGGAGGTTCCACTACCTCTATTTTGGTTAATATTCCTGGAGAAGCTGCTTCGGTAGTCACTTGTCTTGACGGATACCAAATGGCCCGCCAGGGGCGAGCTGGCCCTGCTCTGGGGATAGCGGCTTTTGGTTCTTTTATTGCCGGAACTCTTTCTATCGTCGGATTAATGGCTTTAGCCCCGCCCCTATCAAAAATTGCCTTAAAATTTGGTCCACCTGAATACTTTACTCTAATGGTCTTAGGATTGACGGTGCTTATTTATTTGGCCCATGGTTCTATGATCAAAGCTTTGCTCATGGCTGCTTTTGGAATAGTCTTGGGACTGATCGGATTGGATTCCATCAATGCCCGGCCTCGCCTTACCTTCGGGCGCTTAGAATTGATGGATGGAGTTGGGCTGGTACCTTTGGTTATGGGTTTGTTTGGTATTTCAGAAGTGCTCTTGAATATTGAGCAGACGTTACGACGGGAAATATTTGAGACCAAAATTAAAGGCCTTCTGCCCACGGCCAAAGATTGGCTGGAGGCAAAGGGGGCGATAGCCCGGGGTTCCCTGTTAGGGTTCTTTTTGGGCATCCTTCCCGGCGGAGGAGCCGTCATCTCTTCTTTCCTTTCTTATGCCGTAGAGAAGAGGCTTTCCCGCCATCCCGAACGTTTCGGAAAAGGCGCTATTGAGGGCGTGGCCGGGCCAGAGGCCGCGAACAATGCGGCCACGGGAGGGGCTTTTATTCCGCTAATGACCTTGGGAATTCCTCCCAATGTAGTTATGGCCATGCTTTTGGGAGCATTTATGATTCACGGGGTCCAGCCAGGACCTTTAATGATGAAACAGAATCCTGGTCTTTTTTGGGGAGTTATTACGAGTATGTATATAGGAAATTTAATGCTCCTTATCCTGAACCTGCCCCTCATCGGCATATGGGTACAAGTATTAAAAGTTCCTTATAAGATTCTCTTCCCTTTAATTCTTCTTTTTTGTTTGATCGGTGTTTATAGTGTAAGTAACGCGGTATTTGATATTTATCTTATGCTAATTTTCGGCATTGTAGGATATTTGATGAAAAAGTTTGCTTATGAAGGAGCGCCCTTAGTTTTGGCTTTTGTCCTTGGTCCGCTTTTAGAGAATAACTTGCGCAAATCCTTAATCATGTCTCAAGGCGATTTTTCCATATTTTTAAATCGCCCTTTAGCCGCGGTCTCCCTGATTATCGCCCTTTTTCTCCTCATTTCTCCCCTAATCCCCTGGATGAAGAGAAAAAGGAGAATAGTTCCGCCGGAGGAAATTTCTTGATAGCCGAAGATAGAAATTATAAAACCTATTTATTACTTTTGCTGGTTGCTTAAGTTTCTTTTTCTATGGCATACTTAAAATATGCCCGAAAACAAGTCTGCCAAAAAACCCGCGCTTTTTTTAATAGATGGCAGTTCCTATATTTATCGCGCTTTTTTTGCTTTGCCACGCCTGGCCAATTCTAAAGGCTTTCCCACTAATGCCATCTATGGTTTCACTAACATGCTCCTCAAAGTGTTACGCGAGTATAATCCGGAATTAATCGCTGTGGCCTTTGATGCGCCCGGTCCTACTTTTCGCCACGAAGCTTTTGCGGAATATAAGGCTAATCGCCCGGTCATGCCGGAGGAATTGCGCGCCCAAATTCCCTATATCAAAGAAATTACCAAAGCCTTAGGTATTCCTATTCTGGAAAAAGAAGGTTTTGAGGCTGATGATTTGATTGGCACTTTGGCCAAGAAATGGGACCAGGGAGAAGTAATAATTATTTCTGGAGATAAAGATTTGCTGCAGCTCATCTCTCCCCAGGTCACCATGTATGACCCCATGAAGAATAAAAAGTATCAGAGCAGAGAAGTGGAAGAATATTTTGGCGTGCCGCCAGAGAGAGTTACAGATTTGATGGGGCTTTGCGGTGATACCTCGGACAATATCCCGGGCATCCCGGGAATTGGCAAAAAAACTGCGGCAGAGCTTATTCGGCGATTTGGATCCATTGAAGAACTCATGAATAACTTGGAGAAAGTGGAGAATCCCAAGGTGCGGGCCAATTTAAAGAATTACGCTCCGCAAGCACTTCTCAGCAAGGAACTGGCCACTCTAAATTTGGCCGCCCCCATTAATTGGGAAATCAAAGATTTGAAAAAGGAGCCTCCTGATCTACCTAAATTGCAGAATATATTTGGAGAGATGGAATTTGCCAAGTTATTGAAAGAATTCTCTCTAAACGTAGAAATAAAAAAGAAGGCAGGAGATTATTTTTTAATCACAGAAGAGGAAAAGCTGAAGGAACTGGCTGAAAAGTTAAGAAAAGCAGGCACATTTGCTCTGGCTTTGCAAGGCACGGTTAACAACGCCATGCGGGCCGAAATTGTGGGCCTATCCTTTTCTTGTAAGGTGGGAGAGGCATTTTATATTCCCGTCGGCCATTCCACCCCTGGAGTAATCGCGCAACTTTCCCGCTCCCAGGTCTTAAATATTTTGCGCCCCCTTCTGGAAGATGAGCAATTAAAAAAATTGGGGCATAATCTTAAAAACGATTACATTCTTTTAGCTAAAGCGGGTGTGGAACTCCAGGGAATTGCTGGTGATCTAATGATTGCTTCTTACTTACTCAATCCAGCGAAACACCGGCATACTTTAGAGGAATTGGCCAGAGAATATTTAGAAGAAAATATAAGCACAATCGAAGAAGTTGTAGGCAGCGGAGCAAAAACCATTTCTTTTACTCAAGTGGAAATTGAAGAAGCCCGTAACTTCGCCTGTACTTATGTGGACATGATCATGGCCTTGGCTAATTTGGTCTTAGAAAAGGTTAAAGGAGAAGGTTTAGTTGATCTTTTTGAAAAAATAGAGCTCCCCTTAGTGGAGATCTTGGCCCAAATGGAGATGGCGGGGATAAGGGTTGATCTGGCCCATTTGCAAAAGCTTGGCCAAGAGTTTAACTTGGAATTAGAGAAAATTTCCCAAGAGATATATGATTTGGCCGGGGAAATTTTTAATATAAATTCTCCCCAACAATTGGGAAAAATTCTCTTTGAAAAGCTTAAATTGCCGGGGGGGAAACGGACGAAGACTGGCTATGCTACCGATGTGGATGTACTTACCCAATTGGCTCAAGATCATCTTTTGCCGGCCAAAGTGCTCGCCTACCGGAGCTTAGCCAAATTGAAATCAACCTATGTAGACGCTCTACCGGAATTGGTTAATCCGCTTACGGGGCGGCTGCATACCTCATTTCATCAAACGGTTACGGCTACGGGCCGGCTTTCCAGTAGCGACCCCAATTTGCAGAATATACCCATTCGCACCCCGGAAGGGAAAAGAATTCGGGAAGCTTTCATTCCGGAGCAGGGTTTTTTATTCCTGGCGGCGGATTATTCCCAAATAGAGTTGCGGATCTTAGCTCATCTTTCTGGTGATCCTTTATTGAAAGCTACTTTTGAGGAGGATGAAGATGTCCACGCCGCTACGGCCGCCGAGATTTTTCAAGTTGCTCCAAATTTAGTAACGGCGGAGATGCGCCGTTTAGCCAAAGTGATCAATTTTGGTATTATTTATGGGATGAGTGCTTTCGGCCTTTCGCGGGAATTAGGCGTTTCTCCCGCCGTAGCTCAAGCCTATATAGACAATTATTTCCAGAAATACCAAGGGGTCCGGAATTATATCGACCAAGCCCTCCAATTAGCCCGCGAGAGGGGCTTGGTTACTACGCTCTTAAACCGCCGGCGGTATATTCCGGATATCATCAGCAAAAATCGGAGTGTCCGGCAATTAGCCGAAAGGATGGCCATTAACGCACCCATCCAGGGAACTGCTGCAGATTTGATAAAATTAGCTATGATTAAAATTTACCAACGCCTTAAAGAATTAAAGAAAGGGACAAGGCTTATCTTGCAGATTCATGATGAACTTTTGTTCGAAGTACCCGAAGAGGAATTATCGGAGGTAAAAGAGATAGTCAAAAAGGAAATGGAAGGAGTCATAGAGCTTACCGTCCCGCTCAAAGTAAAAATAAGCCAGGGACGGAATTGGGCAGAGGTAAATTGAAAAAAGGACTAGGACAATTAGGTGGAAATATTTTCATGCTTATAGATGTGGCACTGACACCATTAGAGATGGTAAAAAAAGAGATCACGGATAAAGCCGTAGTAGTCATCGATGTTCTGCGGGCCACCTCCACCATGATCGTCGCTTTAGAAAATGGATGTAAAGGTTTTATTCCGGTAAGCACAGTAGAAGAAGCTAAAAAATTAGTGGCGGAGCAGAAAAACCCTAATTTTCTCTTAGGGGGCGAACGCGGAGCAAGGCGCTTAGAAGGATTTCATTTAGGTAATTCGCCCCGGGATTATCTGCCCGAAAAAGTGAAAGATAAAATTGTGGTTATGACCACTACTAATGGAACTAAGGCCTTAGTCGCCGCCCAAAAAGCGGCTAAGGTTTTCATTGGGGCATTTCTGAATAGGTCCGCCGTAAGCGCGGCTGTGCAAGAAACCCGGCGGAATGTGCTCATCGCCTGTGCGGGAGAGAAAGGGTTATTTTGCCTGGAAGATACCCTTTGCGCGGGGGCTTTAGTGAAAAAGCTCATGGAGACGGCTACAGAAGTTTCTTTAACCGATGCCGCTATAATGGCCAAGATTTTATATACCCACTTTGAGGATGATCTTTATGGGATTCTTTCCTCTTGTGAATGGGGGCGCTATTTAATCGGCTTGGGTTTGGAAGAAGATGTGCGGATCTGCGCGCAAGTCGATGTTTCTCAGGTTACACCTATTTTTTATGGAGGAAAGGTTTCCCTTGCCCCTTGAGATCTTGCCCAAACTGGAGATTGGTCAACTCAAATTGTCCAACCCTTTGCTGTTAGCTCCCATGGCCGGGATCTCTAACCTTCCTTTTCGGCTATTGGCCCGGGAATACGGATGTGCCTTAGCTTTTACCGAGATGGTTAGCGCTGAAGGATTGATCCGCCAGCCGCAAAAGAGCGAAAAATTCTTAAAAACTTGCCCGGAAGATAAACCTTGGGGAGTCCAAATTTTTGGATCGCGCCCTGAGGTGATGGCTACGGCCGCGAAGATACTTGCCGAAAAAGGGGCCGATATTTTGAACATTAACATGGGTTGCCCGGTAAGAAAGATTACCCAGGGAGGAGCAGGGTCAGCTCTATTAAAAGACCTTGCCTTGGCCAAACAGATTCTGCGAGCTGTGCGGCAAGCTATCTCTATTCCTTTGACTGTAAAAATCCGCTTAGGATGGGATGAGCAAAATAAAAATTATCTGCAAGTTGCTAAGATGGTGGAAGAAGAAGGTGTAGATGGTTTGGTTATCCATGGCCGCACGCGGGCCCAAGGATATAATGTTAAGGCTGATTGGGGAGCAATCGCGGAAGCCCAAACCATAATAAAAATTCCAGTAATCGGGAATGGGGATTTATTGACCCCCCAGGCTGTTATAAGATTCTTTAAAGAGACAAAATGCGCCGGGGCCATGATCGGGCGGGGAGCATTGGGCAATCCTTGGATTTTTCAAAAAACCCTGGCCTTAGATAAAGGAGAAGATGCTTCTGATCCTTCATTAACAGAGCGAGAAAGCACAATTGAGCGCCATTTGCATATGTTACTTGATTGGCGGGGGGAGGTTCACGGCGTAAAAGAATTCCGGAAACATCTTATTTGGTATACAAAAGGTTTGCCGGAAAATAGCTCTTTCCGCGGAGAATTAGCTAAGTGGCAGACCAAAGCCGAAGTTTTAGCGGGCGTACATGCCTATTTTAAGAAAATAAATTCCCTTGTAATGCCTTACTAAAGGGTGGATTTCTTATAACTCCCCCTTTTTCCCCCTCTTAGTTTAAGAGGGGGAGAGGGGGAGTTACAAAATTTCGAGACGGACAATAGATTAGATTTGTGAGGCAAA